>Ga0209287_10000028_pt1 | contig 93452 bp, 79 predicted proteins | sample PPLLak3cmMay2015_2_FD_187255 | JGI IMG/M metagenome (GOLD analysis project Ga0209287, IMG submission 187255) | Freshwater sediment microbial communities from Prairie Pothole Lake near Jamestown, North Dakota, USA - PPLs Lake P8 Core (1) Depth... | ecosystem: Environmental > Aquatic > Freshwater... | reverse complement strand
ACGGTTCAAAGGAAAATTGCCAAACCCTCTTTCCCTGCCAAAGGCTGTCTGGATTAATAAGCCTTCGACAGATTGTTTAGTCTCTAATTTATGAAACTGGGTGTCTCATTTTCATTGACACATTCCGTTGATCATTTTTAACAAGGTCTCAACTATTTTTATAGCCTCCTTTTCGCTGTCAGTAATTTTAGAAATGGAGTCTATCAAATCCATCTTTGTAAGCTTCATTTATATGGCCCCCTTCATGTTCTGGTCCAGTCTGTCAGGAAGTTAAGCCTAAAAATATTTTATTTCAACCGAAATTATTCTCCTTATACCAGGGTATTGATCGCCAAAGCAAGATAGTACGAACTGTCTTAATTATATCAGGCTTTATTTTACATCATAATCATAGTAATAGTGGCAATCTGCATAAAAATAAATAAGTTGACACACTATATGCTGTAGGGTAATATAATAGACACCACAACAGAAATTGTTGTTTATATATAATTTACTTAAAAGTGATTATTAACCCAACTTTCCCATTAATTAACCAAAGGGAGGAGCACAACATGGCAACAGCCACAAAGAAAGCAGTCGCAAAGAAACCGGTAGCGAAGAAAGTAGTTGCAAAGAAAGCAGTCGCAAAGAAACCAGTTGCAAAGAAAGCAGTTGCAAAGAAACCAGTTGCAAAGAAAGCAGTTGCGAAGAAAGCAGTTGCGAAGAAAGCGGTCGCAAAGAAACCAGCCGCAAAGAAGGCCCCTGCTAAGAAGAAATAGTTCTGTTTATCATGTCTCATAAATAGGGAACAGGGAGGCACAGATCTTTGTGGATGTAAAGTGTGACTCCCTGTTTCTTTTTATCATCTGTGATTGACGCAATATACATGAAGCAAAGGGCCTTCAGGTGCATGGACACCTTGGTGCTACAACACTCAATATTAGCTACTTCGATTCCCCTGTGAGCTGTTTCCTGATTGCCTTACTCTGTCAAATATCAACTGAGAAAGCTAAGGGCCATTATCTGCGGATTATGGAGTGAGTTAAATGAGCGAATCTATCAGGGCTTTAATTATTATTATCCTCGTGATGATTCTGATGGGGGCATCAGGAATATATCTAATGGGTCTCCTGTACAGGAGAACGGTAAAGAATCTCTTCATGATATTCCGAAATGCCAAGGCATTTTCGCCTGAGACTGCCAGGTTCCTGGATGAACTCCCTATTGCAAGGCGGTCATTACTGAGTTTCAGCGTGGCGCGGGATTATACACCACAGATTCTCCAGATGCTGATAAAGGAAAATATTATTAACATAACCGAAGAAGGAAGGCTGTTCCTTTCAGAAGAGGCTTTGACCGGGCACCGGCTGAACTCTCTGTATAAGAAAGTTTAATTCATAACAGTTGTTTTAAGATGTTACTTTTTCCTTCAAGATTGCAATGAGTTTTTTTATGGGGAAGGGTTTCTCCAGGACGATGTCGAAACAGCTCTTGTCAACATCCCACGATGTCCCGGTTATGGCGATAATCACAGGCATAGCGCCATCTGAAGTGTCGCGTATATACCTGACCAGCTCATATCCGCTGGTATCAGGCATCATAAGATCGGTCACCACGGCATCAAAAGGTGATTTGCTGAACCTGCTGATCGCCTCGGCGCCGTTGCCTGCCGTTACAACATCATAGCCTGTTTTAGATAATAGTGCCGAGACAATCTCCACAAACTCCTTGTTATCATCTACGAATAATATCCTGGGCATAACAGATCATCTCCATGAGCATCACAGAGGATTATATTGCAAGACCTATGGGCATATTATCGGCATTTGAGGGTCAGATATCAATTTTATTGCCAAAAAAAACTATTTCTATATTATGACACAGGAATCCGCGGATAATGTGCGAACAAAAATTAGAAGAAACGGCTGGGTCACCGGCCATGCCGATTAATTCAGGGAGTATTAGAGAAATGGAAGAGAAGAAGGTTTATGCGGTATACTGGGTGGAAGACGGCAAGGAGGAAATCATAGATTTCTCAAATCCGGAAGAAGGAGCAGTGCTTATTTTTACTGATAGAAATACGGCTGAACAGAAGAGGAAGCTTGCTGAAGAGGATATGTATGGGGCCACTGTTGAGGGGACCTACGTCGGGAACGGAAGTGCGGTTGTAAGAGAGATGACCCTTAAATTTTCCTGAGGATTTTCTGCAATGCAGAATTAAAAAATCAGAGGCAGTCTGGCAATTGGATTTTTCCTGTGATACAATACCTGCAGAATTCAGAAAAGTAATGTTTACAGCGCCTTAAAAGGAGAGTGAGAAATGAAAGAGGAAACTTGCGTAGTATGCGGGAAACCCTGTAAGATAGATGATGAAGTTGTAAACCTCGATAAGGGGTTTATTGACGGGCAGTATAACAGATTCGAGTCATTTTCAGATTCGGAGGCCATGATTGTCTGCAAGGCATGTTTCAGTGCAAAGATTGAACCGCTTTTTCTGAATAAATAAAGACTGCCTCCACCTGATATTACTGCTCAATCCTCCGGGGGGAGGCTGTCCGGTTTTCCATCAGCATAAAAACACCTCAGAAACTCTTCCTCCTTGGGCGAGAGGTTGAATCTCATGGATGCATCGCTTATGAGTGCGATCAAGTCTTTGCATTCGTCCTGAAGCCTTTCATTGGATATCCATTTTAATGATTGCCTGACATTCTCTCCTTTTGGCATTATTGTCGTCATTTTATTCCCCCTCTATTCCTGTTCTTTTAAGATCCCGAACGGGTTAATTATTCAAAAGAGATATCCTGTCTGACTGAACTCATATCAGAGTTGAATGCATTTCAAAACCGGAAAAAATCTAGGCCTATTATACCCGTTTTTTATCAAACATCAAATTCAATCCGCTATCCTCATGCATGAATCCGGGAGGCATCGAACTCTCGACCCATAAAGCTATCTGTTTCCGCCGATAGCAGCTTACTTTATTCTTAACGGTTTAAGGAGGTACTCGAGGCCGTTCAGCTTTATCTCGTATATCATGCGCAGCATATCACCGAGCTGACCTTCGGGAAAGCCCTGTCCGGAGAACCAGACCAGGTACCTTTCGGGGAGGTCTATGAGCAGCTGGCCCTTGTACCTGCCAAAAGGCATTTTTGTCCTGGCAAGCTTGATTATAATCTCCGGATCAGGAGAGGGTAGGGGCGTTGTTTCAGACAATCCTTTCTATCTCCTGTCTGTATTTGTCCAGGCGCTTGGCCGATACGGGAAAGGCGGTGCCCAGCTCCGGGGCAAAGAGGGAGACCTTGAACTCCTCTATCATCCACCTGAATTCCTCAATCATGTCTTTCTTCTCCGCAGAGGCATGGGGGCTTAATCCCCCGGCCATCTTCTCCATGGCTGTGATGTACCCCAGGACCTGATCCTCCTTCATCCGGTCCTTCTCAGGATTATGGGAGCCCCTTTCAGCCCGTATCTCCATGGCGCGCAGGTATCTGGGTATGTGGGGAAGACGACCGGCCGGGTAGCGTTCCGGAAAGTCAGGCGGGACAAGTGCCCCCATCTCCTTCCTTATCATGGCACACAGGAACTGAACAGCCTGGCCGGATTTTTTGGAATTTTCCATATTAAAAAGGAATGAGCGCATCCTTTCATAGGCGTTGAGTATGGAAATAGCATGGTCCCTGACCTCCCTGTATTGTTCAAACATCTCTGCTGATGCAGCGGCAGCCCTGGCCTCAAAAGCCTCTCTTGAACGGATATCAGCCAGGAAAAGACGGTTAAGGACAGCCCTCAGCATCACCTTTTCCAACTCCGCTTTTCCTCCGAAATAAACCGCTATACGTACCGCATCATCAGGGAGGGGCCAGTTTCTTCTCAGGAGCTTTATATCCCTGTCCAGCTTCATACTCAGGAGTCTGGCCACACCTTTTCTGTTTGAGCCGACGGCGTCATCCCGTGAGAGGAAAAGCCTTAAGTTTACACTGCCCTCAACTGCCTCAAGTCCGGGATAGACGGAAATGCCGGCCTGCAGCGGGATGCTTTCAGGAAGGCTCTCCAGACGCCAGTCCGTGAGTCCGTTTATTTCCCATTCAGAGCGAAGCCGCTGCAGCGCTACGGAGTCAGGGTTGGGGATTGACCCGGCATCTGCATTCAGCATAAGGGAGATGTCCCTTCCTGAGCGGATCTCCCTGCCGTTTTGGTCCAGTATGGAGACCCTTGTTCTGAGATAATCAGGTATCTCTACGCCTGACCATACGTCGGAAGGGATATCAACCCTGAACCGCTGATATACAAAACGGGAAAGGGTGGAAAGGAGCGACTGATCGGAAGGCTCCATTTCCCTGAGTATTATATTAACTGTATTGGAGAGAGGGACAAGCTGCTTCCTGTATTGCTTGGGCAGCCCCTTTAATAGCTCTGTCACCTTTTCCTTCATGAGGCCCTTTATTCCCCATTCAAAGGGCGCAACACGCAGGCTATGGGCAAAGGAGGATGGTATGCGTATGGTAACACCGTCCTCCTCCCTGCCCGGTGAAAACCTGTAGGAGGCCTTAAAGCGGGCCCCCCCAACGGACAGCTCGTCGGGGAAGAGCGAAAGATCGGATGCATCCGGGATGCTCCGCAGCAGGTCATCCTCCTTCATCCTCAGGAAAGCGTCGCCCCCTTTCTGCCTTATCAGCCTTGAGAGGGTCCTCACGTCGGATACGCCTTCAAGCCGTTCGGAGTAAAATGAGGCAAGGGTATCTTCCCCGGCGAGGAGATCCCGTCTCCTGAGCTTATGTTCCATGTCCTCCATCTTTTTTATGAGCGACCGGTTATTCTTCAGGAACGGAAACACGGGTTTTATCTCCCCCTCTACAAGGGCAGAGCGGATAAAGATTTCATGGGCCTCACCCGGATTGATCCTGCTGTAGGAGACAGGTCTCCCGGCGACTATGGTGAGTCCGAAGAGAGTAACCTTCTCAATGGCCATTACTTCGCCCCTGTTCTTTTCCCAGTGCGGTTCATCGCAGGAGGACCTGCAAAGATCTCCGCCGATGGCCTCAAGCCAGACAGGGTCGATCCTTGCAATATTTCGTGCAAAGAGACGGGATGTCCTGACTATCTCCGAGGAAACTATCCAGTCAGGGTCCTTTTTAAAGAGTGTTGATCCAGGGAAGATCATTACCTCCCTGCCCCTTGTGGCCTGGTATATGCCTTTCTCCTTCCTTGTGGCGATGTTGCTTAAAAAACCGCTGAGGATAGAGCGGTGAATCCCTGCATAGCGGTCCACCGGGTCTTTTCCTGGAGCGGGTTCGGCACCAGGCATGGTGAGCTGATCCATGATGGCCATGATCTGGTCATGGGTGTAGATCCATTCCCTCATCCTGGTGAATGACAGGAAATGGGTCTTGCAGAATTTCCTGATCCTGCCCTGACTTTTAATGCCTTCCCATTCACGATGATAGCGGTTCCAGATGTTCAGCAGAGTCAGAAAATCCGAGCCCTGGTCCCTGAAGGGCGAATGAACCTGGTCCGCCTGAGCGGCCTTATCAGCAGGACGCTCTCTCGGGTCCTGGATGCTGAGCGCAGCCGCTATGACAGCTGTCTCTTCAACGCAACCCTCTTTTGACGCCTCTATCATCATCCTGGAGATCCTGGGATCAAGGGGCATCGGGGCCATCAACTTTCCCTTTTCCGTAAGCATTGCCTCTCCGTCCCGGACTTCTACAGCGCCGAGTTCCTTAAGGAGATCGAAACCGTCTTTTACGCTCCTGGGGTTCGGGGGGTCAATGAAAGGGAAGGACAGGGGGTCTCCCATCTTCAGGTCTATCATCCTAAGGATTACCTCCGCCAGGCTTGACCGCAGGATCTCGGGAGGAGTGAATTCAGGCCTTTGCCCATATTCCTCTTCAGAATAGAGACGGATGCATACCCCGTTTCTTACCCTTCCGCACCGGCCCTTGCGCTGGTCGGCGCTGCTTCGTGACACGGGTGTGACAGGCAGGCTGTTGGTCCTTGTTCTGGGGATATACTGGGCAACCCTGGCAAGCCCTGTGTCAATCACATACCTGATGCCGGGTATCGTGAGGGACGTCTCTGCCACGTTGGTGGCCACCACGATCTTGGGGCCCTGAACGGAATAGATCAGCCCCTGCCTGGATGAGGGCAGGCGCGCAAAAAGAGGAAGGATGCTTACGCCCGGGTACCCGTGGCCCTCAAGGCGGCCGCATGTCTCGATGATATCCTGCTCCGTGGGCATAAAGATAAGGATATCCCCTGAAGGGCCTTTCCGGCGAAGCTTTTCCACTGCCTTGACAGCCTGGTCAACATAGGTGACCTCTCCATCATCCTCCAGTGCCTGGTCCATGGGCATGTATTCCACGTCCACAGGAAAGAGCCTTCCGCTTACCTCTATGACAGGCGCGTTATTGAATGCCCTGGAAAATTTGGCAGTGTCCAGGGTGGCTGACGTGATGATGACCTTCAGCTCGGGTCTTTTCGGAAGCAGATCCCGGACTATGCCGAGGATAAAATCTATGTTAAGGCTCCGTTCATGGGCCTCGTCAATGATGAGGGTGTCATACTCATGGAGAAACGGGTCGCCCTGTGTCTCAGCAAGGAGCATGCCGTCCGTCATCACCTTTATGTAGGCGCCCCTGGGCGTCCTGTCCTGGAACCTGATCTTGTAGCCCACCGACCTGCCGAGATCTTCGCCGAGCTCCTCGGCTATGCGGCGTGAGATGGTTGATGCTGCAATTCGGCGGGGCTGGGTGCACCCTATCTTGCCGGAGATGCCCCTCCCTGCCTCCATGCACATCTTTGGTATCTGGGTGCTCTTGCCTGAACCGGTCTCGCCGGATATGATCACTGCCTGGTTTTCCCTTATTGCCTTGAGGATATCCCTTCGTCTTGAGATTATCGGGAGTTCCTCCGGGTAGGTTATCACGGGCAGATTAAGAAGGCGGTTCTTCCTCTCCCTTACGGATGCCTCGGCCTTTTTCCTGAGACTGGCAAGCCGGCCCGATGCATGGTCTTCAGGGGAAGTCCCGCCGGGTGTCTTCAGAAGATTTTCAATCCTGGCGGAGATAACCGCCCTATCATGCAGCATGGCATCATGAAGGATTCTTTCTATTATTTCTATATCCCCGGTAATGGACATGATCAGGATACAACCCCTGCAGCTTTTCGGGGGCCGGCTGAAGCCCAGAGCCCCATGAGCCTTACAATGACCTCGGTGGCCTTCTCCATATCCTCCAGGGCTATCCATTCATGACGGGAATGAAAATTATGTCCACCTGTGAAAAGGTTGGGCGTGGGAAGACCCATGAAAGACAATCTGGCACCGTCCGTTCCTCCCCTTATGGCGGTCCTTACGGGCGACAGACCTGAGAGGCGGATGGCCTCCTCAGCCTTCTCAATCACGTCAGGATAATTATCAAGGACCACCTTCATGTTTCTATAGGATTTTTCAATATCAAAAAAAATCGTTGCCTTTGGATGACGGCCTCGTGCCTCAACTACGACGGACAGGATAAACGACTCCTTCTCCTTAAGCCCTTCTTCTTTAAAATCCCTGATCAGGACCGTGATGTTCGCTTCCTCAACTGTCCCGGATATAAAATGCGGGTGAATATACCCCTCCTGCCCCTCTGTAGTCTCAGGCGACAGGGAATCCTTTGGAAAACGTTCCAGAATTTCCGAGGCTATTTTTATGGCATTGACCATCTTTCCCTTTGCCTTTCCCGGGTGCACATTGATTCCGCAGACGCGGATATTAACCATATCCGCGCAGAAGGTCTCATCCTCGATCTCCCCGGCTGTGCCCCCATCCACTGTGTAGCCTATATCTGCGGCAATCTCACCTATTGTCAGTTTCTCTGTTCCATGCCCAAGCTCCTCGTCCGGCGTGAACAGGATGCGTATATGGGGCCTGGGGAGCTCCGGATGGTCAGTCAGGTAACGGATTGCGCTGATGATCTCGGCAACGCCGGCCTTGTCATCGGCGCCAAGCAGGGTGGTTCCGTCGGTTGTTATGATTGTATTTCCAATCTTATCCTTAAGGTCCGGGCTCTCTTCTACCCTTAGAATGGCGCCTGTGTCCTGGGACAGGAGGATGTCCCCGCCGTCATAGTCCCTGTGAACCAGAGGGTTCACCCCATCGCCGGATACCTCAGGGGAAGTGTCCAGATGCGCAATCAGTGCCACAACGGGAGGCTGCTCTTTTTGATTGGACTTAAGGGTGGCAAAGACATATCCATGCTCATTTACAGTCGCATCCGAAAGCCCTATCCCTGACAGCTCTTGTTTCAGCATTAGGGCAAAATCGAGCTGGGTTATGGTTGAGGGAAAGGTCCCAGAATTCTCGTCTGACCTGGTATCTATTTTTACATAGGTTAGAAATCTATCCAATAATCCCGGAAATTCCATTAATCGCCTACCCCTCTCAGATATTCCTTGACCATCCTGATTACTTCATTGCCGAATTTTTCGTCAAAACGCTGCCCGACGCCTTCCACCCTGAGAAGTTCATCATGGGTTGTCGGGAGATCAGAGACAAGATTGTCCAGCACCCTGTTGGAAAAGACCCTGAATGCAGGAAGCCCCTGTTTCTTTGCCAGGCGCAGCCTCCATTCCTTCAATGCCCTGTAAAGATCCGGATTTTCGGCCATGCCTGATGCAGGCCGCCTTATGGACCTTGTCTCTTTCTTCTTTGCCGGAAAAAGATCCTGCTTAAGGCCTTTGTTATAAGTACCTCCGGGTAAAATGGAGAGGGAAGAAATGTCTTCCGGAGCAAAGGAATATCCCTCTCCGGTAAGCTCTGCCCTCTGGTAGCGGACAGTCCCGTTATCCTTTTCAAAACTTTGTTCAGTGAGTGTTATCAAGCCTGACTTTGCGAGCGATCTCAAAATGTTTTCAAACCCTGACCTGTGAAAGGTGGAGCCCTGGAGGACGATGGTATATAGTTTTCCGGTTCCCAGGCCGCTGTTACCCTTCAGGGCAGAGATGATCCGGAATATTATCAATGCCTCGGTCGGATCAGGACTGCGGGATAAGGATGCCCCGGTGTGGGTGGGCGAGCAGAAATCACATATGCCGCAATTAAGCCCCTTATCCTCACGGTCTCCGAAATGACGGACAAGATAGAGCATGCGGCAGGAAAAGGAGCTTGTAAAGCGGGAGATCTCGTCGATCTGGCCCAGCCTGTGCGCCCTTTGCCTGTTATAGCCTATATGCCAGCTGTCGATGCCCCGGCTGACCGATTCATCGGGATCGACTTTGGCGCCTCCATGTATCCATAGTTTGTCCAGGGCAGTATCAAACTCTTCCTGCTCCATATTAAGGGAATCACGCAGCCCGTCAGATGCTATTTTATCAGTTGTCAGACTATTGAATATCCGCTTTAGTGTATCCTCATGGGGGTAGCTCTTTTCATGAAAGAATTCATGGAGACGCCTGTCGCCATAGGAATGGAGAAGGACAGCCCTTGAAGGGGCACCGTCGCGGCCGGCCCTGCCTATCTCCTGATAGTAGCCCTCCAGGCTGCCGGGCATGGCGGTGTGTATCACGGTGCGGATGTCTCTTTTATCGATCCCCATTCCGAAGGCGATGGTGGCCACTATGACCTCCATCCCGCCTGACATAAAAGAAGCCTGTACCTTATCCCTGACATCGGATGAAAGACCCGCGTGATAAACACCGGCAGAGTATTTATTTTTTAGTTCCCCGGCGAGGTCTTCAGCCTTCTGTCTTGTCGGCGCGTAGATGATGGCCGGTCTGGAGGCGCTGTCTTTAAGTATATCCATCACCTTCCTGTTTCTGTCGGACGGCAGGATTTCAACCAGTTCTATTGAGATGTTTGTCCTCCTGAACCCGTAAATATGCCTGTCGGCCTTTTCCATGGCAAGCTGGTCTATTATGTCCTCCTGCACCCTCGGGGTTGCCGTGGCGGTCATTGCAATAAGCGGCGCAGGCATCAGCAGAGGAAGCCGTTCGCCCATAAGCCTGTAATCCGGCCGGAAATCATGACCCCACTGGGAGATGCAGTGGGCCTCATCTATTGCAATAAGTATCGGCCTTCGCCTTGCGAGCATCTCGGGAAATCCGGGGACAGCCAGTCTTTCAGGGGCAATAAAAAGAAAATCCAGGCTGCCTTTAAGATAATCCGCGGCAACCTCACGGGACTGAAGGCGGGTTCTCCCGGAATGTATCCGTTCAGCCTTAAGGCCCAGGGCCATAAGGCCGGAAACCTGGTCCTCCATGAGGGCAATAAGCGGGCTGATAACCAGTGTTGTGCCCCTCATGGCAAGTCCTGGAAGCTGATAACAGAGAGACTTGCCGGACCCCGTGGGCATGACAAGGAGGATATTGTTTCCCTTCAGGACAGATTCGCAAACCTTCAGCTGGTAGGGTCTGAAGGAATCAAAATGAAACACCTGCTTCATAAGTCCTGAAAGATTCATTGAGGTGACTTGATCAATTTTTTTCCGGTGTTTATTTGAATATAGCGCCCCGGTCCCTGCATCCCGGTTTCCAGTAGCATAAGGCTCGTGAGCAGCAGTATCCGGGACTGCCAACGAAAGATCATGCATCATAAAATCATCATCTGTATGCGGCGGCGCCCCGTCAAAAAAGGGCGGGATGCCGGGATATTTTGAAGTGCTATTGCCGGACATATCTGCTGCAACTCATAAAATAATACTGCGGTTAAATGTTATCCTTTATCTTTTCGGGATATTACCTTAATATCTAGCCGATTAAGACGCAAGCCTTTTGATCCCTGTTGCTGTTGATTTTTTGAAAGGGCTTCAGAGGGCTTTTCATGGATATCTCTTGCGAATCAAACTGCATGGGTTGTATGATATCAGAACGATATGAATTCTCACAGGCAAAATCATAATGTCGCCCGACTGCATTGAACATAGAAAGAGCATGGAACTCCTTTCCCTTAAGTTGCAGCTTGAAAAGGGGATACCGGACCCTGTCAAGAGAAAGGAGATTGAAAAGAGGAAAAAGGAGCTTGAACAGGAGCTGGAATTGGATTAGGCTTGAATTAATTGTTAATTCTGCCCCGGAAGATGAAAGGAAAAGCATATTCTTGATGATTTTATTAAATATATATGGAATGTGTAACTTTTTAATCTGATATCCGTCATATATGTGAAATCAAGAGAACTGCAATATTCTGAATTATAGGGGATCTATTAAGCATTTTATATGATGGCTATCATTTCTTATAATTTAAATCCATTTGATATTGCTTGTTTATTATACATGCATAAAGCAGGTTTAAAATAATATGGATCAGGTAGAAAAATATCTGGCGGACTTTCCAACAATAGGTTTAGATAAACTAGATTCAATTAAACTTATGAAAAGATATGATAAAAAGTTTATTTTTCATAAAGATAAGTTGAAGTCTGTGTTTGAGTATTTACGTAATGATTATCAAGTTCTTGAAATTAATAGAAATCGTGCCTTTAAATATGAAAATGTATATTATGACACCGAGAACCATTTTTTTTATCATCAGCATCATAATAAAAAATTAAATCGGTACAAATTAAGATGCAGAAAGTATATTGAAACAAATCAGTGCTATTTTGAAGTTAAATTCAAGAATAACAAAGGCAAAACCATAAAAACACGCTTGCTGTTAAAAGATAACTATATTAATGGTAAATTAACTGATGAATCAAAAGAATTTGCAAGAACATCTGTTCTGATTGATAACGGCAATATTATAGATAAAATAAGCCCTTCTTTATGGATCAGTTTCAACCGTGTTACCTTTGCGAATCTGATTAGTAAGGAACGGCTTACTTTTGATATTAATCTGACCTATACTGATAAAAGATCAAACAGCCGGAGCATAAACAACCTGATTATTGCTGAACTCAAAAGCGAAAATGTATCAGGGAATTCATCTTTTTTTCAATATCTTAAGACCATAAATATATCTCCTTCAAGTTTCAGCAAATATTGCATGGGGATCGCCATAACTGAAAAAAATATCAGATATAACCGTTTTAAAAACAAATTATTATTATTAAAAAATCTAACGTAGGGAGATGATGAATCATGTCTTTTGATATTATTGAACAATATTCCATTTTCGGTATACAGCTAATAAATTTTCAAAATATTGGCCATTTATTGCTAAAATTAGCGGTAGATATAATATTTGCATTCATTATATTGAGGATAATCTTTTATCCTGTATACAAGGAAAGGGAATATTTATTTACAGCTTTTATAATAAATGTCACTGTCTTCCTTATCTGTTTTCTGCTGGGAAGCATAAAGCTGAAAATCGGCTTTGCTTTCGGGCTTTTTGCAGTATTTTCCATAATCCGTTACAGGACAGAGCAGATACCTATCCGGCAGATGACCTACATGTTCACGGCAATAATTGTAGCGGTCCTGAATGCCCTTTCAGATGACGGGATCAGCTATGCGGAACTATTCATAGCTAACGTGGCTGTTGTGCTGACTATTTTAATTCTTGAAAAAAACTTACTGCATAACAGAGATATGGTAAAAGTTATCAAATATGAAAAGATCGACCTTATAAAGCCTGAAAATTACGGCAGCCTTATTAAAGACCTGAAAGAACGCACGGGATTTGATATTCAGAAGGCGGAAATTGAATCCATTAATTTCCTCAATGATACATCCATGATAAAAATATACTATCAGTACCCCGAAAACCCTCCGGTTGATAAGGATAAATAGGATGAAAAAGACTGCGAACAGGATTCCATTTGCATTGCGAATATTGCTGCTGATGTCCCTGCTGACAATATTTTCCGTTCCGGCAACGGCCCGAGCCTCTGAGCCGGAATCTGCCGAACAAAAGGATGCAGTGAAGAAGGCCAGTGATACGAAGTTAAAGCTCTATGCTGAAGCTGAAGTCGAATACACTGATAACGTATTCAGGCTCAACGAGTCCCAGATATCAAAGATGGAGGCAAATGCCGCTGAGGATGAAGTCGGAGGCCGCTTCAAAGACATGTACTCTGTATCTGATTATATCATCTCCCCTGAGATAGGATTGAATTTTAATTCAGGCAGCCCGCTGGGAGGCAAATTATCGCTGACATCATGGATGAGGTATAATTATTACACTTCGAACAGGGACAGCAGCTACACTGAGGGAAGGGTAAGGCTGAAAAATTCCCTGGGGCAAAAAGGCGCGCTGGCGCTGGAAGGCAATTTTCTGTTCGGTTTTTTCAAGAAGAATTATATTTCGGGGGTAAACGACACAAACGAAAACGGGAACGCGACGAGAGAAGAAAGGATATATTCCCATGCAATTTATGACGAATATGAAGGCACCATCTCCTATGAATATAAGCTGATAAACAATAAAGATGCCTGGATTTCAGGACTGGATATTCAGCCTTTTACAGGCTTCGGCATCCGCAGGTATAATTCAACATTCAGCAACCGGGACCAGGATATAACATTTATGGGGCTGGGACTGAATTTTGAATTCATATCAAAAATAGACCTGGAAATTATCTATAGGTATGAAGGTGTCTCCACCCCCGGCAACAGGGAGCTTATTTTATTTGATGAAACTGTTGAGGCCTCGGACGTTAACGGCGATGTAGAGATAAAGGAAAACGCTCCTCTTATCACCGGCATTGACAGGTCATCCGGAAGACACTCAATAGAGATAAATCCTTCCATTAGGTTTTCTAAAGACACGCTGTTATTTCTGGGATTCAGGAAGAGGGTATCTGCCTACAAATCCGACAATAAGCTGGATATAGAGCATTATGACCGGAACGCCTACCGTGACCAGATCAGGGCAGGGATAAGGCATGATTTTTCAAAGAAATGGACCGCGGAGGCAGAATACAGCAGGACAAATGAAGATGAAGAAGACGGAGATTATTCAGAAAACACTTTCCTGCTGAAAATCAAATACGACATACATTAATATTCATCCGAAAATGCAGATATTCGGGATGATGCCATCATCTGCCGGTCCTTCCCGGGAAGGACCGGCAGCTCCATCATATCCATTGATTTAATCCGGATTAAAATCCAGCACAAGAGCAGCGCAATCAGAAAGACGGGTGATTAATAAACAGGCATATATCCATAACCTTATAAGCTTGATTATTATCCGATAGTGTAATAATTATCCGAAACAGGCTGAAAAGTCTCTGTTCAATCCGGCACATCGGTAAAAGAAAAGATATTATTTCCCCCGGATCATGCTTTCCGCTTCATGCGACGGGCTTATGGGGCATTCTGCTATGCGAAAACTATTACTCATGTTTCTGTGTTGCCTGCTGTGGGTCATCGCGGGCTCGACTGCTGCATGGTCCGGAGAGGAAAAGGTCCTCTATGAAGGAGATTCACTGTACCACCATATCCGCGTTTCGGAGCAGGATGGATATCGTTATCTTTCTTTTAACAGGACCAGAGGCAGCCAGAGCAAGATAAGCGTAAGCGACCCGTCCAGTCTTCAGTTTCCTTACACAAAAGCCGCCTTTGTTGTCCCTTCTTTTTTAGAAAGGCATCCCCGAAGGATACTTCTGATAGGTCTGGGGGGCGGGTCAATCCCGGCTGCACTGGCAGAACGATACCCTGATGCCGAAATAGATGTAGCCGAGATTGATGAGGATGTTGTTGCTGTTGCGAAGAGATACTTCTATTTCAAGCCTACATCAAAAATGAAGATTACAGTAATGGATGGACGGCGTTTTCTTCGCAGCGCAACGGCTAGATATGACATCATTTTCCTGGACGCATATGATGATATGTCCATACCTTTTCATCTCACAACCAGGGAATTTTTTAAGCTTGTCAAACAGAGGCTGTATGAGGATGGAATTGTCGCCTCGAATATATGGGGGCCCAATACCGATGAATTCTATCTCTCCGAGGTAAAGACATATCAGGATGTCTTTACCCATGTATATCTGATTGATGCAGTCCCATCCAACAATTATATCCTCGTCGCCTGTGATAAAAATAAGGCAATGACAAAAGCAATGCTAAAGGAGCGCATGCCATCGCTGCAGGAATACTTCGGATTTGAGTTCCCGTTGATGACATACGCCGAAACCTTCCGGGATCTGACAGGCGTCCTGTCCGATGCAAGGGTTCTCACTGATGATTACGCACCCGTTGAGGTTCTGCGTTCAAAGAAGGCTTCAAAATGATTGCGGTTATTGTATTCCTTTCCGGGTGTATCGTCATGTCTTTCGAAATACTGGGCAGCCGCATCCTGGCCCCTCATTTCGGCAATGACATCTTTGTCTGGGGGAGCCTGATAGGCGTATTCCTGAGCGGGCTCACCGTAGGCTACTGGGGAGGCGGGAAACTGGCGGATTGCATTGCCGGCCTGCGATGCTTTGCCGTGCTTCTGCTCGTGCCCGGGATAAACCTGTGCCTCCTTCCCTTATACTATGATCCCGTCAATTACTGGATATTCGATTCTGATTTCGGGATGCGCGTTGAGCCGCTCATGGCATCAATGATATTATTTTTTATCCCTTCGATTTTTATGGGTGCGGTCATTCCATACGCTGTAAAATTACAGGTTAAAAATCTCGACATGCTTGGAACACAGGTGGGAAACCTTTATGCCATATCCTCCATAGGAAGTATCGTTGGAACGATCCTGACTTCATTTTACCTGATTGCATGGTTCGGGGTCCGGAGAATTGTATTAAGCGAAGGGGTTCTTTTAATCCTCATGGGGACGGTTATTTTAGGATTTCATTTTTACCCGGCACTCTGTAACCGAAAGGATGCACAGTGATAGTTGTTTTCCGCGCTGATCAGCATATGAACCCCTATAGAATTACAAGGGAAGTTGATGTGGCGGACTTTATCCGGTCATTTCTGTGAGAGGATCTCCTTTACCCTTCCGACAACGCCGCTTTCCAGCCGCACCTTGATGCCGTGGGGGTGTGTTGAAGAATTTGTCAGTATATCCCTTACCGTCCCTTCGGTCAGGTTTCCGGAACGCTGGTCCTGTTTCTGGACTACTTTAACGCGCATTCCTGGCCTGATATCAGCCCTGTCTTTTCCGCTCATCCTTTTTCCCTTGAAATAGAATTTTATTATCAAAAAGAATCATGTCTTACAAGGAATTTAATTGAAAAGGGGAGGGGGAATTGACTATGCAGGACTTGACTCGACATTTTTTTATAGAAAATTGTTGATTAATATAATTGGTAATGACTATAAATCAAATCCGTAAGTAATACTAAAAAATGAATTACACCGGGAGGCATCATGAGGGAATTCGCGGCATTTGACAATGAGAAATATATCAGGGAACAGACTTCTGAAATACTTGAAAGGACTAAAAAATTCAATGACAAGCTCTATCTGGAATTCGGCGGGAAACTCCTTTATGATTTTCATGCCGCCAGGGTGCTGCCGGGATATGATCCCAATATCAAGATGAGGCTTCTTCAGGAGTTGAAGGATAAGGCGGATATACTCCTCTGCATCTATGCAGGCGATATTGAAAGAAAAAAGATGAGGGCGGATTTCGGCATCACCTATGACTCAGACGCGCTTAAACTTATTGACGAACTGAGAAGATGGGGAATCGATGTCCTGGGTGTGGTTATCACGCGTTATGACGGGCAGCCTGCGGCAGAGCAATTTAAAAACAAACTGGAGCGGAGAGATATAAGGGTCTATACGCACAAATTCACCAGGGGTTATCCGACTGATATCGATCTCATAGTGAGCGACGAAGGATATGGCGCCAATAATTTTGTCAAAACTGAAAAGCCCCTGGTAATTGTTACCGGACCTGGGCCTGGAAGCGGCAAACTTGCTACATGCCTTTCACAGGTCTATCATGAGCATAAAAGGGGCGTAAACGCCGGATATGCTAAATTCGAAACCTTTCCCATCTGGAATCTGCCCGTGAACCATCCAGTGAACATCGCCTATGAGGCAGCCACCGCGGACATCAAGGACTTCAATATGATTGATCCCTTTCACATGGAGGCGTACGGCAAGATGGCCGTCAACTACAATCGCGACGTGGAGGTGTTTCCTGTCCTGAAGAGGATATTAAAAAAGATCAGCGGAGGAGAGTCCCCTTATCAGTCGCCTACGGATATGGGCGTCAACCGGGCAGGATTCGCGATTGTGAACGATGAGCAAACAAGGGAGGCGTCCATACATGAGGTTATTAGACGTTATTTCAGGTACCGATGCGAATATGCCATGGGGCTGACCAGCAGGGATACGGTGCAGAGGGTGGAACTCCTGATCGAGGATTTTAATGTAGGCCTTGATTACCGTAATGTGATTGAACCGGCCCATCATGCCGCGCTTGAAGCGCGTGAAAAAGACAAGGGGAATGAAGGCATCTATTGCGGGGCTGCCATCGAGTTAAAGGATGGAACTATTGTAACGGGCAGCAATTCAGCACAGTTTCATGCGGCATCCAGCGTGGTGATTCATGCCATCAAGCATTTGGCCGGGATCCCGGAAAAGATCAAACTTCTCCCTGCCAATATTACTGACTCCGTCAGGAATCTCAAGACTCGGGTCCTTAATGAAAAGACACTCAGCCTGGATCTGCTGGAAACCCTTATCGCCCTCAGCATCAGCGCTACCAGCAACCCCGCGGCTCAGTTGGCCATGGAGAAACTGACCGAACTGAAGGACTGCGAGGTGCACATGACGCATATCCCAACGCCGGGTGATGAAGCAGGTCTGCGACGACTTGGCGTCAACCTGACAAGCGATCCCAACTTTTCCTCCAAGGATCTCTTTATAGAGTAGCCGCTGCACTCAGGTTTCAGAGAAAGAAGGCCCCCGCCGCTTGCGTCGGGGAGATTTATTCATGGCCGTATAACAGGGCTTGCCGGGTTCAGAAGCAGGCATAAAAAATCATTAATAAATTATAAAATCTATTCTATTGCCTAAAAATAGGTTTTTTTATATGATCCCATCAATTTTTCCCAATACTCTAATTTCATTGTCTGGAGGTCGCGACCATTTAAAACCGTTGTCTTTTTCATACGGCTTAACAAACATCATCAGAATCTATAATGAAATAGAAAAGGAGGCACATAATGACTAACGAATCCGGTCAGTATCCGCATTACAGATGGCTAATATTAATTGCAGCAGCCCTGAGTTACATTAACGTGCAGATTGTCAACCTCTCCATCACTCCCATATTGCCTCATATAGCCCAGGAACTCGGCGTTGATCTGGGGGTTGCCACCAACTTCATGTGGGTTTTTCTTTTTTCAGGCAATATCATACTTATAGCCGTTGGTGGAGTCGTCTGTGACCGCTTTGGCATTCTTAACACACTTTTTGTCGGGCTTTTATGTGCGATCCTGCCCTCCGTGCTCATGCCATGGATCGGAGAGACATATCAGGGCGTATTCTATGCCCGGCTGATTCAGGGACTATCTCCGGGTTTCATATTCCCCGTTCAAGGGGCAATTCTTGCTATCTGGTTTCCATTAAAAGAGAGGGGCCTGGCCACAGGTCTTATGGGGGCAGGAGTTGCCCTTGGCTCCGCCCTGGGCACAATGGGCGCACCCTATGTATTCAAGGCTGTGGCCACATGGCAGCAGATGAGTGCATGGATTTCTATAATAGGCTGGATCGACCTTGTTTTTATCATTGTCCTTATGACCCTCCCAAAACCACAGCCCCCTGTGCAACAGCTGCAGGGCGCTGCTAAACCTGACGGTAAATTCTTCAAAGTGGCGCTCCTGGCGCCCCTTACCATCATCGGCATCCTCGTAACATTTATGGCCTCCTGGGATATGCAGTGTCTGTACAGCCTGACACCGACCTTTCTCTCGGCCGATATACCGACAGGCGCAGGATACGGGCCTATCATACAGGGGTGGCTTATGATTAATGTAACCATAATAAGCGGTGTCTTCGGTCCTATGGTATGCGGGCTTCTCGTTGACAAGGTATTCAAAGGCAGCACAAGGCAGATATTTACACTCGGTTTTATCCTCATGTGCATATTTGTCTTTGCAATAAAGACCCCCTTTATTTATCAGAATAAAGTCCTTCTTTCGATCTCCCTGCTCCTTGCAGGATTGGGCGTTCAGTTTGTCATGCCCGCAATATATATCTTTATCTCGAAATCCTACAGGCACCAGATCGTGGGAAAGATGACCGGATTATGGATGGGCCTTGGCACATTCGGAGGCGTGTTAGGACTGTATCTGGCAGGCAAGACCCTGACCTTTACGGGCAACTATAATATCGCATTCACGCTTATCTCCCTGGCCGCCCTTGTCGGGCTTTTTCTTTCAATGGCATTATCGAAGGCAAAGAAACTCAATTAAAAATATATTCGCATGAAAGTCTTACAACTAAAATAAAAGGACGATAATATGAAAAATAATACAAAGAATGTCACTTTACTGACCTTGTCTTTGGTTGCGTCTTTTATTCTATTCAGCAGTTGTAATGAACCGGCAAATCTCCAGAGCAGATGGCGCGATAGGGATATCGTTGTTGATGGCAAAGATAATGAATGGCAGGACTGCCGGTTGTATACCGACCAGATGACCCGGACAAACATAGGCATCTATAATGATGACGACTATGTGTATATCTGCTTTTCAACCATGGATCCGGATATACAAAAGGCAATTGTCAGACAGGGTTTTATTATCTGGTTTAATGAAACAGGCGGTAAAGGCAAAGCATTAGGCGTACGTTATCCGATTGGTGCTTCTTCCGGCATCGGACCTGGCGGTGACACCTATTCCGTGAAAGAGCTTCAAATATTGACCTCAGAGAAGGATACGGGGAACACCTTCACGGTCAAAGCGGCGGCTATGCTTGATATAAATGTCAGAATAGCAACTGACCAGAGCGACAGACTAATTTATGAACTTAAGATGCCCTTGAAAAAAACCGAGAAGACACCTTATGCAGTTGTTCCCTCCCAATTAAACAAAATAGGATTAGGTGTTATGACCGTTAAGGCAGCCGGTAGAAACACCAGCGGAATAAGCGGATTTGGCGGCAGTATCTCCGAAATAGGAAGCGTCAGTGGTGGAGCTAGTGACAGTATCAAGGATAGTGACGAGGGCGGTATCATGGGCAGCCGTGTGATTGATGATGACGATCCTGCACTAGGCAAGGTGACCTTTGTGAGCAGCACCGCCAAGACCACTAAAGGCAAAGCCATCGGAATGTGGACCAATGTTTTACTGGCATCAAGACCATGAAATATATAATGAGCAGCAGGAAAGTAAACCACATCACCATAAAAAAATTTATTCTATCCGGCCCTGCCGGAAAGGTTACAGAGACTATTTAACTATTTTTATAAGGAGGAAGGAAATGATCATGGAAAAAAGATTAATAAAGACCCTGGCAGCCATATTTATCGCAGCAATGCTTATGGTGCCTTTTACGGCGATTGATGCCGCAGCCGCCCAGAGCAAAAGCATTGCATCAGGCCTCATATGGGTTGTCGATAAGACTACCAGCCTGGGCAGCCTGACCATTGCCGATGGCGCATTCATAATGGCCACCAATGGCCACAGTGTCACCATGACGGTTGACGGGGTTGAAACGGGGATCGTTCCAGGCACCTACAGGGGCAACATCGTGCTCACCGTGACCGAGCAGAATATAGTAAAATATAAAGAACTCAGACACCCCTTTCGCCAGGCGATCTATCTGGATAAGACCGGCGTTGTTGCCTCCAAGTCCGTGCTGCCGGCTGCCGGCAATTACAGGTACAGCAACGGCACACTGACCGGCGCCAGGATCACCTCCGTGGGTGAGAACTTCAACGGCATCTTTGTGCGTGGCGGCACCCACACCATCAAAGACGCCGTCATCGACTTTACCGGCAACGGCGCCGATGACTTTGCAGGCTTCGGCGCCGCCGTGATGGCCACGGGCAAGGATACTACCCTGATCCTGGACGGGGCAAAGATCAAGACCAGAGGCGCGGTCCGCACCGGAGTAGTCGCAACGAGGAACAGCACGGTCATTGTCAAAAACTCCACGATCCAGACCATGAACGGTATGCTCCCGTCTGATTATGTCCCGAATGTCGAACTGGGCAAGATGCTGGCAGTGCCATGGATGCTGGGGCTTTCCGGTAACTGCCGCGCCACGAACCTTCTGGGCACGAATACCACTGCCACCTACATCAACTCATCCATCTCCTCGGAGAGCTGGGGGGTCCTCTCCGCGGACGGCGATGATGAAACACAGGAGCCGGTGGAGAAGGACAACAGGGAACAAAAGCTCATCGCAATCAACAGCAGGATTACCAATACCGGCAAGGTCGGATACGGCAATTACTTTACCGCCTACTACTATGGCTGTGAAATAAATGTCGGCGATTATGCCTCGATCGGCGGCGGGACATTCGCCGCCAGCAATCCCGAGACCATTGCCAAGCTGAATAGCGATTACAAGTTCGGCCTTACTCCCGAAGAGCTCAAGGCCCTCCCCAGGACCAGGACCCACGTAAAGTCCGGCCGTTTCGGTATGATGCTTCGCGGCACAGCGAAGATTATGGATGATACAGTCTTCGATACTGAGAAGGCCATCTTCCTGATAAAAGGCAGTTCTGCCGAGATCAACGTGGACGGATCCAAGGGCGCCCAGTTGAATCCCAAGAATGGTATTATTATTCAGATAATGGAAAATGACGACCCGATGAGGATTAATGCCATTTATCATGAAGCTGCAGACCCTGTAAAGGCCGAGGACTTCGATGTTACTGCAGTTAACAAATCCGATGTGGTCGCTACTTTCGCAAACATAACCTTGAAGGGTGACTTTTATAATGGATTCCCCGCTGCAAGCAATAGCGGCATGATGGGCGGCGCTCCGGATGGAGACACCGGAGGTCCTGAGGCTCCTCCCGGCAGCGATGACGGCGGCCCGGGCGGCATGGGCGGCAGTGTTTCCGGGTTAAACATGGTCCTTAAACTGGAGAAAGCCAACATTACCGGCATAATAACATCTTCCAGGGCCAGGCATGCCAAGGACACCATTACAGCTGAGGAGTATTTGATGCTGGGAGAGGTCACAAACACACCATGTCCTGCCGTCAACAACGGTGTGATAGTCAGCATGAACGGGTCCACCTGGACAGTTACCGGGACATCCTACCTGACCGGCATCACAATTGCAGAAGGCTCTGCCGTCAAGGCCCCGGAAGGCTACAGGGTTGCCATGACGGTTGACGGTGCAGCAAAGGCCATCAAGGCCGGCAGTTACAAGGGCAGCATTGTTATCACTGTGACAAAATCCTGATCCGGACCGGCGGGAACCGGCCTGCCTTCCCCTTCCAGGGGGAGGCGGGCACCTGCATATTCAGAAAAAAATCTTGCAGAAGAATATTGACCAATGTGAATAGGGCCGCTGTTAAGCTGTCGACCTATCGGGCGACTGCTTCATTCCGGACTGCCTCGCCCGCATTAACTTAATGCATGGGAAGTTAATAGCTGGTGTCCATCCATAAATCATCTGTTTCCGGGTAGGTATTTCGGCGGTTAGTCCCGTCGAGGCGGGAGATTCTTTAACAACATCAATAATCTTCTTTGTTTATATTACAATTTGTGCAATAATTATTATTTAAAAACTGCCATGTCTTAGGCAAAAAATTAGATGGGATTATTTTCATCTTTCCGGGGATTACCTAACTGGAGGTGTATATATGGAAATTACATTATTTGTGATCATCAGTTCTTTTCTGCCGTTAGCCCTATTGAATCTCTTTGCAGAGAGCAATTCTTCAATGGCGCAGCCTCAGCAGGGGCAACCGCAAATGGGACAGCCTCAAAGGGGGACTTCCCCTACTCAGGGCCTGGAAGCATATTCACTGCCCACAGGAACAATTACTGAAAATGATATTCCCAAGATTAAAACTGTTATCGAACAGATATTAGGCAAGATCAGCGAGTCGAAAAAATCCGCCGGAAAGAGGGCGGATAATCAGGCTATCAGGTCAGGCATAATCACTTTTCAGGAATGGCTGAAGCGGCAGGGCTGCATCAGCCAGGTGTCCACCAACTATGATATTGAGACAACCGATAAATACTCCGATAATATCTTTTTTACCTATCCCGGCCAGCTTCCGTTCGACATAGTTTTTAACATGGCAGGGGATATCAAAAAGCCCTATAGACTGCTGATATTTATTACCAGGGCTGATCTGTTAAACCTTGCGAGTCTTGTTGAGAACACGTCGATCAACGGGGTCCCTGCCCTGAAAAACTGGCCTTCTTCCTATCTGGAGAAGCGCCCTGAAATCTAGATTGGCATAGCGGGTATAACAGTTTTAATAATGGGATACAGGTGCAGCCTGGGAGAAATATTTAAGATGATTCGCTTTAGAATATTAGCAATTCGGGTCAATGTTTGACCCGGGGAGGAAGCCATGAGTCTAATACGTTTGCTTTTGGGAAGAAGACAGTTTTTGGCCGTATCGATAGGTTCAGCCCTGATGCCGGCCTTTGGAAGGGTTGCCAGGGCCTTTGAGACGATATTTCCGACAGGTATGGCAAAGGCATCTGAGAAGCCAGCTGCCGGCGAAAAGAAGGCCCTTAAAGGCATTGTGGCGTATTATTCAGCCTCAGGCAATACAGCCCAGGTTGCCAATGCGATTTACAAGGGGATGAAATCAGTGATTGCCTGTGATGTTGCCCCCATAAATAAGATAAAGCCGGCAGATATGGCCAAGTATGATGTGATGGCCATCGGGGCCCCAAACTGGTATATGCGTGTGCCGGTCAACATCCTGATCTTTACACACGATATGCCCCGAATGGATGGCAAGCATTGCGTCATGTTCGGTACGCACGGTTCCGGTGGGCCAGGCATGTTTTGGATCATGTCACGGAATATACTGAAGAGGGGCATGAAAATCATAGGCTGGAGCGATTGGTTTGGTTCTGATTTCATGACGCCGCACAGTTCTTATCCCGATGGTGAATGGGGCCATCCTGACTCGATCGATCTTGCGGAGGCGAAGGCCTTCGGCAGGCGGATGGCGGAATATTCAATGCGGATTTATGCCGGTGAAACCGAACTTCTACCTGATGAGGTGCCCACACCTGATATGGGCGGAAAGAGTCTGTTTTCGGCTAACGCGACAGGGGGTAAACTCAGTTTCGCGGGCCACATTGATAACGGCAGCCCCAGATTTGATTTGACAAAATGTGTTTACCCGAAATGCACGCGATGTATTGAAAACTGCCCGGTGAACGCCATTGACTTTTCCCTTATAGCGCCTGCCGGTATAATATTGAACAGCACCCCGGCAGTCTCCCCGATAGTCCTCAAGGAGGCGTGTAAACAGTGCGCACTATGTGAGAAATTCTGCCTTTACGACGCCATAGCATTCGTAGCGGATAACGGCAACGGTGAGAGGATTTTTCATAAGATCGATATGACGAAGTGCACCTACCCCAAATGCACTGCCTGCATAGATACCTGTCCGCAGAACTGCCTTGATTTTACGAAGAACCCGCCGCTTATCCACAACTGGTGTGAAAATGAAAGCCTCTGCTATGGCGTTTGTCCTGAAAATGCCATTGAACCCACATCCACATCTGTAGGACCCGGGGGTTCAGGTGAGATGGGCCGTGGTCAGGGGGCTGCGCCTGAAGGACAAGGGGGCAGAGGAGAAATGGGTCAGCCGTCAATGGGAGGAGGCATGGGAGGGGGTGGAGAAGGTTTCCAGATGCCCAGCGGGATGATGGGTGGTTATTCGGCCAGGTTCCGGAATCTGCTCAGGAAAGAGGATGAGGGAACGGCTGTCAGGGTTCAGGATATGACCAGGTATCCGCGTGTCCCGGTAAATAAGACACTCTGGCCTTATAATATAGAAAAGGGATAATCTAAACAGGGCAACAAATTGGCCATAACCGAACTCACAGCCTGGTTCCCCCATTTAATCCGGTCCTGGCGGCGGCAATCCCGCTGCCAAGAAAAACAACCCTTTCTGACCGCATCGGAGATCCAGAGGCTGACTAGGGGGGTCCGGATGCTTTCTCATGGCCTTACCCGGGAGAGAAAACTCTCGGGTCAGGATTATTTTAAAGATCCGGATCTTCTTGGCGCCTATCTACTTTTCTATTGGCCGGTTTCCTATATACAGGCGCGCTATATCTTAAAGTCCCATTCCATCCGGCCCGAATCGGTGCTGGAACTGGGGTCCGGCGCAGGTCCGATCGGAGCTGCCTGTGCTGATTTGTTCAAGACCAAAATCACCTTTGCCGACCGCAATCCCCTGATTTTAGATCTTGCCCAGGGCCTGGCAAGGCAAAAAAATTTAAAATGCCAAACGCTGCTCTGGAATCCTAAAAATCCATTGCCGGCGATGCTTCCCAAATTTGATCTTATTACGTTCCAGCATGTATTGAATGAGCTCTGGCAAGATGACCCGGACCGGATTCAAAAACGTCTAAAACTGGTCAAATCCCTGCTGCCTCGATTAACCCCTGCCGGGCGGCTGCTTTTTATCGAACCTGCCCTGATGTCGACCTCGCGAGATCTCCTGCTGCTGCGCAACAAATTGCTGTCGGAAGGTTTTTTCATCGAGGCGCCCTGTCTATATAACCGCGCCTGTCAGGCACTGGAGAAGGCCAATGATACCTGTCACATAGATTTCAAATGGTCGCCGCCGGATTTTTTGAAAACCAGCATCAGAATGGCAGGTTTTCAAAAAAAGGAATTAAAAATGACCTATTTTATATTTCGCTCACAACCTGCATCCACCACTTCGGATCAACAAATCTTTAGGATTGTTTCTGATAAAATGCTCTCCAAAAACGGCAAAATCCGTTTTATCGGCTGCCATCATGAAGGAAGGAGCAGCCTCTCTTTGCATCCATCCGAGACCCGGCCTGGCAATAGGGCTTTTCTGAATTTAAAACGGGGGGATTTGATAAAAATCAGCGATCTGGAAAAGACTGAGAATGGATTTAAACTGCATGCGGATTCGATAATGAAAATCATATGAGATCCCTTTCCGCCCGCTTTACATGCTTGATGCTTAATCCTCAGCAGGCCGCACGATTTCAATTTAAAAAAATTGGCCCTCCCATGACACCTGTGCCGGTTACTACTACTTGCAAAATCCTAACCGGACATTTCTGATAAAAAAGCGCTATTCACGCTCAACAGTGTATTTTCTCCTGCAGCGGGGACACGAGACCTCCAGCCTGTCAAGGTCGCCCCATAGCTCTCCGAGCTGGCTTTCAGGAAGCGACCGGAGCATTTTGATGATCTGCTGCCGGTTGCAGGGGCACTCATAGAAAAGCAGGACTTCGTCGAGTTTCTTTATTGTCCCGTCTGCGGCCAGTCCGAAGCAGCGGCTGATGAGCTCATCATCCGAAAGCCCGCTGATGTCATCAAAGTTTCCCCCCGGCATGGGCCGCAGCAGGGCGCTTCTGCCGTGGCCGTCAACGGCTATGCGTATCATGGTCTGCTCAGCCTCTTCAAAGTAGCGCTCGACTGCCTCGACCGGGTCGAGGGTCATGAGTGAGAAGTGGCTTTGCGTCATAGGCGATTTTTTGCCCTGCCGCTGCACGACAACAAGGTTTTTTGAAGGGTTGCTTTCAAGAACTGTTCCGCACACCATGCCTTCTGGTTCAATGCCGCAGAAAAGCCCGGTTGGAGAATGGAGGAAAGTGACGGACCAGCCCCACCACTCGGCCTCGGCAAGCGATACAGCCGCAAGCCCAGCTGCAGCAAAAAGACGCTCAAGCATTGCCGTGCCTTCCGGTTCGGCCGCCGGTATTTCATAGCGCCTGCGATAGTCGCTGTAGCCCTTCCAGATTTCTCCGGCCTCACCTGTAACCACGATAAGGTTAGGCTGTTCCCAGTGATAGCGGAAATAATGGGCAAGGTGCATATTGGTCTTCATGGGTTCCTTTCGGCGGAGTCTTTAATGTTGCCAGTTAAATATATCAGTGCGGGGCAATGGTCAAGCTGGAATATGAATTGAAGCTCCACTTCCTGCAGTGCAATACATAGCTTTTTAACCAGGTATTTTATTGCCTAAAAATAAGTTTTTTCATATAATCCCACCATCTGTTTTCCCACATCTTCATACTCTTATCATGGAGGCTTCACTGCATGTGATTTATATGCCTTATCAGGCATATTTGTATATTAATCTATAAAAATAAGGAGAAAGCGATGAATCTAATTCAAAGGCTTATGGGAAGACGGCAATTTCTGATTGCCACCGGTGTGGCGTCCACCTGTGCGCTGACCTGTAAAAAACTGGCCGGTTTTGAAGCCCGTGTCGCAATGGCAGCCGAGCAGGCTGCAACTGCCGGCATAAAGTCGGCAGGCAACAAATGTCCTCATCTGTTATCACCTCTCAGGATCAGAAACGTAGTGCTGAAAAATAGGATAATGCATACCGTTTCTCCCAATTACCTTATGCAGGGACCGGAAAATTATCCCACCGATGCATGGAGGAGCCATTATTCAAACATGGCCAAAAATGCCGCCATTGTCTCCATAAGCACCAGTTTCGGGACGTATCCAAAAACGTGGCCTGATAAAAGTGACACTGTTAAATGGGACTGGGCACAAATTTCAAGTGATAAATGGGAAGACATCCCACCGGTTTACAACTATGTCGAGCGGATGATTGAAGATATCCATTGCGAAGGCTCCCTGGTTTTATTTGCGGGCAATACCGGCGGTGGAGGCGGCATGCCTGGCGGTGGAGCAGCAGGCGGTGGCGGCGGTATGCCCGGCGCAGCAGCAGGTGCTCAGGGCGGCATGCCAGGCGGGCAGCAGGGTGCTGCAGGCGGCCAGGGGGGTGGCATGCCAGGCGGGCAGCAGGGTGGGGCAGGCACCCCGGGTGCTGCTGCCGGCCCTGCGGGAATGCCGGGGGGACCATCATCGGCACAGGCCAGCAAGAGCGTTGAAGAGATAGTGAAGGATGCAAAGGAGGCTGTTTCCAAGGGTTATGATGTCTATCAGATGAACACAACCAGCCTTGAGGCGGTACAGGCAGTCCGGAGTGCAACCAATCTTATAATAATGTCAAATCTTAGGGTTGGCGGGGACATGGCCATGATGGGGGGCAGCGGAAAGAATGTCCTGGGTGTCACCAATGTGAACCAGCCGAGCGCATCTGAGATAGAGCAGGCCGTTGAAGCGGCAAGGAAACTTGAGGGCATGGCTGACTACGTGTGGATCAGGGCTGGCAGCGAGCATCCTAACAGCTTTGTCCAGGACAAAGACAGACCATATAACATCACCATTGCCGAGGCCATCAAGAAGGCAGGCATTAAGATACTCACATGCCCCAGCGCCGGGTTTCATGATCCGATACAGAATGATGGGTTTATCGCGAGCGGCAAGACTGATATGATAGGCATGACAACCCCCTTTTTCGCCGATCCGGACCTGATCAAAAAGGTATCGGCAGGCAGGGCCGATGATGTAATCCCCTGCATCCAGTGTCACAACTGTCACGGGATCAGCATGACGAAAGGGCCACATTATCCCACATGTACGGTAAACCCGAAGTGGGTGCTGCCTGTATATAAACTTGCTAACATCCATGAACCCCTGGTAAAAAAGAAAGTTGCCGTGATAGGCGGCGGCCCGGCCGGCATGAAGGCAGCCCTCGTGGCTGCCGAAAGAGGGCACAGGGTGACATTATTCGAGAAGGATGCAGCCCTTGGCGGCCTTTTACAGATCTCGGATTATAGTCAGTGGAGATGGAATCACAAGGATTTCAAGGACTATCTTGCCTATCAGGTAAGGAAGGCAGGGATCGAGGTGAAGTTGAATATGACGGCTACGCCTGAGATGATCAAGGCAGCAGGTTACGACACGGTCCTGGTTGCAACCGGCGCTGAACCTATTATCTCCCGGATGAAAAGCGACGGAAGCAAGGTCTTTAATATCCTGGAGGTTTACTCTAAAAAGAATGAGCTGGGGAAAAATGTTGTACTGATCGGTGCAGGAAAGTTCGGCACAGAGGCGGCAATAGGCATGGCCAAGGACGGTCACAAGGTGACGGTGCTCGCAAGCGGAAATGAAATGATTGAACCTGAGGCTGTCGGCGCCCACAATGTGTACAACCAGGAAGCTATTTATAAAAACCATCCTAACTTCAGTTATGTCCTGGAGACCACGGTTAAGAGCATTACCGGAGGAAGGGTGGCCTATACGGATTCAAAAGGCGTAGAGAACTCCGTCCAGGCCGACAGCATCGTGATCTATTCCGGCCTCAAGCCCAGGATGGATGAGGCCATGAAGTTCCAGGGCACGGCGCCCGAGGTCCTTCTCCTGGGCGACTGCACGGGCCAGAACGGCACCATTCAGAAGACTATACGCAGCGCGTTCTTTGTTGCGTCGCAGGTTTGACAGGAGAGGGCACAGGGTTCAGGGCTGGAGGCGAAAGGATATATGATATTATCATAACCTTGCATATACTCAGTTGCCATGAACCTTCATTTATGTCCGGAAAATCATCATTCAGCATCAATGATGAGCTGTAAAAATAAGCGGGAGCGTGATTGCCTATTGCGGCTATCATGCTCCCGCCTGTTTATTAACCTGTCTTACAGATTCGATCCTGTCTTAAGAGGCCTTGATGATCAGGGTTCCTCCGCCTGCAAGCTTATAGGTCCCGCTCTGGCCTGCAACGGCGTTGATCGTAACGCCGGCAGAGGCGTCTATCTGTGAAACCTCGACATCGCCTACAATTGTTACATTGGAATCAGCGGTTGCAATCCATTTGCTCAAAGGACTGATCGAAATATAAGCGTCCTTGATTGCGCCCTTCAGGGTCGTTGATTCAAGATAAACCGTCATCTTCCTGTTGTCCTTGTCTATACTGTGGTCGATATCACCTGAAACATTCATATTTCTGAAGGTCGCGTGGATGCCGTAGACCTCCTGTCCCTTGGTATTGGCTGCCTTGGCGGCCTGCGGGTCAACGCTTATCACGGATTTAAGCAGGGTGCCGCTCTCGGATGACATTTTTACGCCGTCAAAACTGATTTCCGCATTGGCGCTTTTTATGAGCACCACGGGACTTTTGGTTTTGATTTCTCCGCCGGTCACCTTAAGCGTGCTTACTTCATCGGGCGTGCCTATGCTATGCATAAGGGCAAAATAGGTGCCGCACTTCGCCTTTGTATCCTTAAAGGTGATGTCAGCGCCACCCGTCATGATCCCAGCCATGGATGCAACATCAAAGTCGGAATTATTGATATAGACATGACAGCCCATGTCCGCATAGGTCCCGTAACCTGCCTTGATGGTCTTGACCGTGCAGTTATTCGCTTCAAGATAAACAAACCCATTGGAACCGTCGGTTGAAAGCGCCGCCCACCCTTCGGCGATGACGGTGCAGTAGTAGAAGTAACTGAGCGAATTGCTCAGTGTGACGTGTGTTCGGCTGTTTCCGTCGATCTCCAGCTGCTTTTTCTGTTCGGTATTCGTGTAGTCGGGTTCAAAGGGAGCGCCATGGGCGGTTAGGGTCGAATTATAGACCTTCAGGATGCTGTGATCCTGAGCAGCAGTGGCGTTTCGATTTTCCCCGCTTGTGGTTATTGTGGAGTTTCTTATGGTAAGGGTGGCGTAATCCTCTGCCGAGGCGCCGCTGCCCGGACCGGCCAGGCCGAAGTTTCCATTTCCGGAGAGCTCTATATTCGCGTTTGCAATGGTATATTCGGAGCCCAGGCCTTTGACAAAAATACCGCCGATATCCCCTTCTTTAGCAATGATCTTGACGTCCGAAGCGAATTCATCCCCGATTTTTCCCGCGGTAACTACACCTGACTTGGATTTCCCTGCGGAATATCTGCCGTTGTCTATGTAGACTGCCGGGGTTGAATTCGATGCGCCGCCGAATCCTCCGGGAGGTCCGCCGGATATCCCGCCGGATGCTTCACCGGCCGCGCCGGGAGCGCCACCCCGTTCACCACCGGCTGCAGCTCCCATTGAGGCCATCATTTCTTCCATAGTCTGCATTTTGTATGGCTGAGCTACAGGCTTTTCCATCACCAGACCTTTGATTGTTGCCGTTTTGTCAGAGTCTTTACTGCATGCAGTAAAGGTCATCATAATCAGTGTTGCGGCGACTACAGCTGCTAATGACTTTAAGAATCTTTTTCCCATGAAAATTTTCTCCTTCTTTTTAAAATGTTTAATCGTGCGGTTAATAAAAAGATTGAACATGAAACCTATTTTTTAAAAGCGGATTAATCCCTGGAACCTTAAGGGGATAAAACTGTTCAATACATTATCAGAAAAACTTAAAAGAATGAAATGAAATATATTATTGATATAATACTAATTTTAAATAATTAAATAAATAATATGTAATAATTGTGCTATATGTGTAAAATATTTGTAAAAAGTGTTTCATGCTGTACATGCGGACAGAGGACCGGCAAGAATAATTCAGGCCCTTCCGTAACTTATTTACAGAAGAGCCTGAATTTAATAGACTGAAATGTATAAGGCCGGTTGTTATTCTTTGAATATGGCGCCGGTGCTGGCGGATGTGACCTGCTTTGCATACCGGTACAGGTATCCCTTTTTAACCTTGTACTCAGGCTGCTTCCATACCTTCAACCTCCTCTTGATCTCATCTTTGCCAAGCCTGACGCTAAGTGAGCGAGCAGGGATGTCTATATCTATGATTTCGCCTTCACGTATAATCCCTATGACCCCGCCTTCCTGGGCCTCTGGCGACACGTGCCCTATCGCCGCGCCGCGGGTCCCCCCTGAGAACCTGCCGTCCGTGATCAGGGCCACCTCTTTGTCAAGACCCGCTCCCGCCAGTGCGGAGGTTGGAGACAGCATCTCCCTCATGCCCGGCCCGCCTTTGGGGCCTTCATAGCGGACCACCACAACATCGCCTTTTTTAATCCTGCCGTTCATGATAGCCGCCATGGCGGCCTCTTCACTGTCAAATATCCTGGCAGGACCCGAGTGCTTCAGCATGGACGGATCAACGGCGGATTTTTTAACAACCGAGCCGTCAGGCGCAAGATTGCCGAAGAGTATGGCCAGGCCTCCATCGGGGGAATAGGGCGATTCAATGGGATGTATTACATTATGGTCAAGGGAATGGGCCTTGCCGATAATCTTCTTTAATGTCTTTCCGGAGACGGTTATCTGCGTGAGGTCAAGGAGGCCTTTTTTGTTGAGCTCTCCCATCACCGCAGTAATCCCTCCCGCCCTGTGGAGGTCTTCCATATGTGAAGGTCCGGCAGGCGAAATCTTGCACAGGTTCGGGGTCTCGGCGCTGATGCTGTTGAATTTTTTGAGCTCAAGCTTGATGCCTGCCTCATGGGCAATGGCCGGGAGATGAAGGACGGTATTGGTCGAGCTTCCAAGGGCCATCTCCATGTGGATTGCGTTTTCAAATGCCTTTATCGTGGCGATATCCCTTGGCTTGATATCGTTCTTCACCAGGTCCATGATCCTTTTGCCGGCCTCCTTTGCCAGCCTTATCCTCTCTGCATAGACTGCAGGGATGGTGCCGTTTCCGGGCAGGGCCAGCCCGAGTGCCTCGCTGAGGCAGTTCATGGAATTTGCCGTGTACATGCCCGAACAGGAGCCTACCCCTGGACATGCGCTGTCTTCCATGACACTCATCTCTTTATCGCTGATCTTATTGGTCTGCCGCGCTCCTACCCCTTCAAAGACGCTGATCAGATCAATCTGCCTGTCTCCCATCCTGCCCGCAAGCATGGGGCCGCCGCTCAATATCAGGGAAGGGATATTGAGGCGCAGCATGGCCATAAGCATGCCGGGGATGATCTTGTCACAGTTGCCGAGCATCACGATGCCGTCAAAGGGAATGGCCGTAGCCATTATCTCCACAGAATCGGCAATGAGTTCCCTGGAGATCAGGGAGTATTTCATACCCTGATGCCCCATGGCAATGCCGTCGCAGACGCCGATGGTGGAAAATTCCATTGGGGTGCCGCCGGACATGATAATGCCCGTCTTTACGGCAGCGGCCACTTCCTGCAGGTGCTTGTGGCCCGGAATAACCTCATTTGCGGAGTTTGCTATGCCGATTATCGGCCGGGCAAGCTCATCGTCCGTATAACCCATTGCCTTGCAAAGGGACCTGTGGGGGGCCCTTTCAAGACCTTTCTTCATTAAATCAGACCTCATTATCTTAAATCCTCCTTATTAAAATATTTCTCTTCCCCTGGCAATGGGGTATCTACGGCCGTAGCCGAAGGCCTTTGATGTAACCTTAAGACCGGGCGCAGCCTGCCTCCTCTTGTGCTCGTTGAACACTATCCTCCTCATGACATCCTTTACTATGTCCCGATTATATCCCATTGCAGTGATTTCATCCAGGGAAAGATTTTTTTCAATGACAGCCTCAACAATACCGTCAAGCACATCGTATGGAGGAAGCGTGTCCTGGTCTTTCTGATTATGCCTGAGCTCTGCGGACGGAGGCCTTGTAATAATCTCATCCGGGATGACCTCTCCGTCACGGTTGATATGGCCGGCAAGACGATAGCACATGGTCTTGGGCACGTCGGATATGACCGCCAGGCCGCCGCTCATATCTCCGTATAATGTGCAGTATCCAGTGGCTGTTTCGGATTTGTTTCCGGTTGTCAGGAGAAGGGCATTGAATTTGTTTGAAAGGGCCATGAGGATGTTCCCCCTTATCCTGGCCTGTATGTTCTCCTCCGTAACATCCTCACTGAGTCCTTTAAAACTTGGAGCGAGTGATGCCTTGTAGCTTTCGAATATACCGGTAATGGTTATTTCCCTGAAGTCTATTTTCAGGTTTTCAGCCAGTTTCCTTGCGCACTCCCTGCTCATGCCGGAGGTGAATGGGGAGGGGAGGCTTACACCCATGACATTTTCATTGCCGATAGCGGCCCGGGCTATTACGGCGACAAGCGATGAATCGATCCCTCCGCTGAGCCCCAGGACCGCCTTTTTAAAGCCGCATTTTCCCATGTAATCCCGCGTCCCCATTACAAGGCCGCTAAAAAGAGATTCCTCTTCAGGAATGATGTACTCCTTTATCCCGTCATAATCCTCGTCACTGTCCCAGGTGATCGCGTCCGGCTCAAACTCCTTTGCCTTCAGGATCAGCCTGCCACCCTTATCGACAACCATGCTGGAACCGTCGAAAAGCAGGTCATCGTTTCCGCCGACCTGGTTGCAGTAAAGTATCGGGATATTGTGTTTAAGGGAAGCGGCTTTTAACACCGTCATCCTGAGGCCTTCCTTGTTCAATGTAAAGGGGGAGGCAGAGATGTTTATAAGCATATCGGCTCCCCGGGCCGTTAATGCGGCCACAGGGTCCTGGCTGTACCTCGGGGCCGCTTCAATGTCTCCGACATTCCATATGTCCTCGCATATGGTTACCCCGATTTTGCTGCCGTCCAGCTCAAACATAAGGCCTTCTTTCGCCGGCTCAAAATATCGTGTTTCATCAAAGACATCATAGCTGGGCAGCAGCATCTTGCCGCCCTTTTTCAAGATTTTGCCCTCATACAGCAGCGCCACGCTGTTGATAAGGGGCTTGCCGATGCCGTCCGGGTTTCTGTCGACATAGCCGCACAGGATATATATTCCCTTGACGGCTGAAGAAAGGTCCTGGAGATATCTCAGGTTGGCGGAAATGAATGCCGGCTTTTCCAGCAGGTCCCTGGGCGGGTAGCCCATTAATGCCATTTCAGGGAAAACCGCCAGCCGGCTGCCTGCATTTACGGCCTTTCTTGCTGACTCAATGATCAGAGAAGAATTATGCCTGAAATCGCCTATGACAGGATTTATCTGACAGATGGATATCTTCATTTGAACGCCTGATAAAAGTGCCTATCTCAGCTTATTGCCTTTGCGGCAATTTCAATGGCCCTGATGATCCTTGGTATCTGCTCATCCATGTTGATATTTATGCCTATGGTCAGGCACCTTGACAGGATATCGGCAGTCCTGGGAAGAGCGGTTTTATCATAGACGCATCTTCGCTCTCCTGACTCCGTCTTAAAGGGGTAGCCTGAGGCGATCGCACTCTTTCCCTCAAGAAGGTGCTCCCATCTCTCATAATAATGCCAGTCATTTTTATGCCATGAGTTAGCGGCTGCGCCTTCCCTGGCCAGGACAGAATTGAATTTATCGGCCATTTCAGCGGAGGGCAGGAAAAACATTATAAATGTGGCCGTATCTCCGGAGGGATCGGGTATATTCCTGAAGGCTATTCCCTTGATACCAGCAAGGGCCTCCTTGATGCGCGCCTTGTTTTCTCTCTGTTTCTTCAATATAATATTATCCAGCTTTCTCAATTGTGCAAGCCCGAGGGCGCCCTGAAGCTCCATCATCCTGTAGTTGAGGCCTATGAAGTTCCGTTTTTCGAGACCCCTGGAGACGGCGGGGTTATGGTCATGTCCGTGGTCATGATACTCCGAGGCGCGGGTGTAAAGGTCGCTGTCGTCTGTGATGACCATGCCTCCTTCGCCTGTTGTCATGGTCTTGACCGAATCAAAGGAGAATGTGCCCATTTTTCCGAAGGAACCTAGCGACTTTCCGTTTAACCTTCCTCCGCAGGATTGGGCTGTATCTTCTATTACGGCAAGCCCCTGTTTATCCGCTATCTCAACTATATCTTTTATCCGGGCCTGTGCTCCGCACATATGGACAGGAATAATAGCCTTGGTCTTTGGAGTGATCCTGGCTGCGATATCCTTTGGGTCAAGACAGAGCGTCTCGTCGATCTCTCCGAATACCGGGATGGCCCCGGTCTCAAGTATCGACTCCCATGTGGCTACAAAGGTGAAACCCTGGGTAATGACCTCATCTCCGGGGCCAATGCCCAGTGCTGTTAAAGCGACCTTGAGGGCGGCTGTCCCTGAAGATACTGCCAAGGCGTGTTTGACCCCGCAATATCCTGCAAATTCCTTTTCAAACTGTAAAACCTTGTATATGCCTTTTCTCTCGGCATCAAATCCATAACGGAAGACGATTTTTCTAGAAAGGACATCGAGCAGTTCCTCTTGCTCCTCCTGACCTATAATTTCATATCCAGGCATTATGTTCTCCTTTAAATAGTATGATAAACATCTAGAAATTATTAGTAAATCAAATATAGCAATTATTAATATGGCGGTCAAGCCTGCATATGGTTTCTGGCCTGAGCGCTGATAGCTGACGGCTGAAGGCTTATTTTATCCCTCAAATGCCTGCCTGTAAATTTTTTCGGCAATCTCGGCCGTCATCGGTCTGGGGTTGTTCATGATCGGAACCGCGATCTTCATGGCTCCTTTAACAAGATCAGGGATCGCGTCTTCGGGTATGTTAAGGTCGTTTAAAGTGAGAGGCGTTCCTATATCCTCGGCCAGGTCCCAGGCCGCTTCAGCGGCCATTGAGGCAAGCTCCCTTGGTGTTAATCCATCCACGTCCATACCCATTGCAATTGAGACATTGCAGAATTTTTCAATGTTTCCCGGGTAATTGTATTCAAGCACGTAGGGAAGGAGACATGCATTGGCAACACCGTGGGGAATGCCGAATAATGAGCCCATGGGATAGGAAAGCGCATGAACAGCTCCTACGCCCGCCATGGCGAGTCCGAGGCCCGCCATATAACTGCCCATCATCATTTTTTCACGAAAATCCATATCGTTGCCGTTGAAGACAGCACCTCTGAGGTTTTCCGATATGAGTTCTATGGCTCTGAGTGAAATAGTTTCGCTCATTGTATGGGCCTTCAGGGAGGTATAGGACTCTATTGCATGAATAAGCGCATCCATTCCTGTGTAGGCTGTTGCATAGGATGGGAGCCCGAGGGTGAGTTCAGGATCCAGGATGGCGGTATGGGGGTAAAGAAAGGGGCTGTTGATGCCACCCTTTGTCTTTGTGGATTTATCGGTAAAGACAGCGGTAAATGTGCTTTCACTGCCTGTGCCTGACGTGGTCGGAACCATGATTGTAGGCAGGCCTGACTTTTTGACCTTATTGAGGCCAATATAGTCAACGGCTTTTCCGTCATTTTTTGCGAGGGCGGCAACAGCCTTTGCAACGTCCATGGTGCTCCCGCCACCGATGCCAAGGACGCATCCAACGTTTTCTTTTTTTGCAAGTTCGGCGCCCGTATCCGCAAGCGAAGGATCCGGTTCAGGGGTTACCTCGCCGTATAGAAACACCTTTATCCTATTTTTTCTGAGGATGTCCTGCGCCCTCAGACATATCTCTGTTTTTACCAGGGCGGAATCCATTACGAGCATTACCCTGGAGGCATTCAGCGCCTTTGATGCATCGGCTATCTCATTTAATGATCCCCTGCCAAATATGGTTTTCTTAACGCCTTCAATCGTAATAAGCCTGTTCATGTAAGACTCCTTTTGATGTCTGTTTGTTCATATTGCCCGTTAAGCTGACATAAGCAGTTTCCGTCCGAGTTTGCAGACAGGGCAAAAATATAGAAGATGCTTACATCAATACGGAAAATATTTCAAGATATTAAACCATTCATTATCAGAGGGGAAGGGAAGGGCGCTTGTGCAAAAAGGCCTCCATGGCAGGGGGTGGGTCTCATGCATGAGGCAGAAACAGAAATCAGCCCTGCATTTTGCGGAAAAATACCGGGCCTGTATTTCATGAAGACTGCCTAGAAAAAAAATCATGTTAATGCCATGGAAATATTTTTATCGGGAAAATGTCAAAAAAACGACGTGTCCTGTCAAACGGATGACTGGAATCCGATGTTTATCACAAAGATAACAGGCTGATATTATTATAATAAATAAATTGTAGCCAAAAAAAATATTGGCACGGATATCGCATAGGACTGTATATGCGGGATTTTAATAACTGAAATGTCATAATATTATCCGATCAAAGAAGTTATGCCGATTCCCTGTTTGCGGTTAACAGCAATAATATGCCATCTATATAAAAATATATTAATATTGTGGAGAACTTTATGCCCAAGGAAACCAAGAATATGACAAAGAAGACTATAAAACCGGGGAAGAAAATTGAAACCTCAATGGTTAAGGGTCTTAATACACAGATACTGTCTTTCATAGACCAGGGGGTAAAGGAGATCACTATTGATTTCAACGGAGTTGAAGAAATTGATTCGAACGGAGTAGGTCTCCTTATCGGCGCCCATAATTCACTAAAATGCTGCAACGGAAGACTTAAGATAAAAAATACGACCGGCAGGATGCAGAAATTAATCCGTACGATGCATCTGGACAAATATTTTGACGCAGCTGCCTAGTTACAGGCAGCCGGCTGAAGAAAGAGATAAAATAATATAGAAACAGGAATTATATGCTGCCGAACAAAGGGATTATCTCAAGATGAAAACCTTTTACGGCATCCATTCAAGAATAATCAGACAAGAAATGTATGGAGGTAATCATGGGCTTTCAGGAAGATGAAACTTTGAGGCTGTATGTCGAAGAGTCTTTAGAGCATTTGTCAAATATAGAAAACGACCTTTTGGCAATCGAAAGCGACGGCGCCGATATTAATGAAGATCTTGTTAATAAGGTGTTCCGGGCTGCGCATTCAATTAAAGGCGGGGCGGGTTTCATGGGGCTCAACAATATCAAGGAGCTATCCCACAAAATGGAGAACGTCCTCGGCATGATCAGGGAGAGGGAAATGATCCCCAATCCGGAGATCGTCAACATACTGCTTCTGGCCTCCGATACACTTCGAAAGCTCCTGATAAACGTCGGGGAGAGCAACAGCATGGATATTTCAGAACATGTTGAGGCCCTTGTAGGCCTTACCTCCAACACTGCGCCTGTCAAAGAAAAGAAGAAGACGACCGACCTTGCGGATATAGTCATGGAAGGAAAAACCATATTTAAGGTATCCAAAAAAGACATCTATAACGCAAGAAAGAAGGGATATTTTATCTATCTGGTCGAACTCGACCTGATCCGTGACGTGCATGAAAAAAAATTAACTCCGATGGACTTTATCGACAAGATCCAGGAGAGCGGAAACCTGTTCGATTGCCGGCCGGATATAGAAGCAGTAGGAAACCTGCAGACGGACGCCATGCCGGACAGCATACCATTCAACATACTCTTCGGGACCATTCTTGAGCCTTCCATGGTTAATGCCCTGTTTGACATTGATGAAAGATTTATTTTTGAACTCAAGGAAGATTTCTCTCTTGTGCCTGTTTCAGGTACGGCGGCTGCGGAGCCGGAAATCCAGGAAGAGACCTCACCGGAAGCAAGGGAATCTTCCGCGCCCTTGCAGGAAAAGGAGAATCAGGCATCAGGTTTCGGCATGATGCAGGATTCTGCCGGTGATCAGGCTTCAAATGAGTCAAAGAAAACCGACATGCAGGTCAGCGCCGGTGAAACAAGCCTGAGGGTGCATGTCAAACTTCTGGACTCCCTTATGAATCTGGCTGGAGAGCTTGTCCTGGGAAGGAATCAGCTTCTACAGGCCATCTCTTTAAAAGATATGCACTCGGTTGATGCCTCAGGACAGAGGCTGGATCTTATTACTTCCGAATTGCAGGAAGCCATAATGATGACAAGGATGCAGCCGATTGGAAACATCTTCAACAAATTTCCCAGGGTTGTAAGAGACCTTGCTCGGTCCCTGGGGAAGGAAGTCACTCTGACGATAGAAGGGGAGGGTGTAGAGCTTGATAAGACCATCCTTGAGGCGATAGGCGACCCCCTGACTCACCTTGTAAGAAATGCCGTGGATCATGGCGTAGAGATGCCCGCGAAAAGAAGCAAGGCGGGCAAAACAACTACAGGTCATGTAAGTTTAAAGGCCTATCATGAGGCAGGGCAGGTCAATGTTGAAATCAGGGATGACGGAGGGGGAATTGACCCAAAAAAACTTGTAGCTTCGGCTATGGCCAAGAACCTGATCACGGATAAGCAGGCATTGACCATGTCGGAGAAGGAAAAAATGAATCTTGTATTTCTTCCGGGCCTCTCGACAGCGGAAAAGGTAAGCGACGTTTCAGGAAGAGGAGTCGGGATGGATGTCGTAAAGACCAACCTCGACAAACTGGGCGGGATCGTTGATATCGATTCCAGGATAGGGGAGGGCACGATCGTGAAGATAAAACTGCCGCTTACCCTTGCCATAATACCAAGTCAGCTTATCAAGGTCGAGGGCGAGAGATATGCCATCCCTCAGGTCAACCTGGAAGAACTGTTCAGGATACCTGCCGCTCAGGTAAAGGACAGGATAGAGAAGGTAGGGGATGCCGAAGTTGTGAGGCTCAGGGGTACTCTTCTTCCCCTGATAAGGCTATCCGATATCATCGGCATCGACCGGACCTATGTCGATGGCGGCAGCATGGAAATTCAGAAGGACAGGAGACAGAATCTGGCCGACAGGCGATCCAGGAAGAACCCGTTGTTTAAAGATGATTCATCAAATACTGCCGCAAACAACCAGGCAGATGAGCTCGACGAAAAACAACGACGGACGGATTTTGACAGAAGATACCGTGCCAACAGCGCAGTAAATATTGTTGTAGTTTATACGGGCGCCTTGAAATACGGCCTTGTTGTTGATGAGCTGCAGGATTCCGAAGAAATTGTGGTAAAGCCGCTAGGCCGCCATCTCAAGCATTGTAAAGGATATGCAGGCGCTACAATAATGGGCGATGGCCGCGTGGCGCTTATCCTTGATGTTGCGGGCATTTCACAGATGGCCGGTTTGACTTCCATGGAAGGCACAGACAGGGCGAAAGAACTGGCCTTTGAGAAAAGGGCGAGTGAACTGAAGGATATACAGTCACTGCTGGTATTCAGGAATGCGGAAGATGAACAATTCGCAGTGCCGCTGGGGCTTGTTGAGAGGATAGAAAAGATCAAAAAGTCCCAGATCGAGAATGTCGGGGGAAAGAGGGTGATGCAGTACCGCGGCGTAAGCCTCCCTCTTATTGCCATTGAGCAGGTTGCCCAGGTGAAACCCCTGGCAGACAAGGACGACCTGCTGGTAATAGTTTTTGTGCTTGCAGGACGCGAGATGGGCCTTCTGGCAACTCCGCCGCTTGATGCAATCGAACAGTCGCTCACAATAGATGACAGCACCCTCAAGCAGCCCGGCATTATGGGATCTTCTATTATCGGAGGTCACACTACGCTGATAATCAATATTTTCGGGATCGTCGAGGCGGTCAATCCGACATGGTTTGAGAAGAGAGAGGTTGTATGTGTATCTGAAGGCAAGGCCGCTACAATACTCTATGCGGAGGATTCCAACTTCTTCCGGAGCCAGGTTAAGGATTATCTGCTTGAAGACGGATATACCGTCATAGAGGCAGAAGATGGCCTGATCGCATGGGATTTGCTGCAGGAACATGAGAAAGAAATATCCCTTGTTATTGCAGACATTGAGATGCCAAACCTTGACGGTTTTGGTCTTACAAAAAAGATAAGGACCGATAACCGGTTTTCTCATCTCCCGATTATAGCATTGACGACCATGGCCGGCGATGAGGATATAAAAAAAGGAAAAGAACTGGGAATTAATGATTATCAGATAAAGCTGGACAAGGAAAAGCTCATGAACAGCGTCTATGCTTTTTTGAGAAAATACACTGATAAAAATAAATAGACTACCCTGTATATGTGGATGGAGGTATTGATCGATGTCAAAATCAGCTGAAAAGACAAATAACAGTATTGAAATGGCGACTTTTTATGTCGGGAATGCCCTTTTCGGCATGGATATTCTAAAAGTCCAGGAAATCAATAAGATCCTTGATATGACTGTTGTTCCTCAGGCGTCTGAATATGTTAAAGGAATATTGAACCTGCGGGGCCAGATAGTGACGATTATAGATCTCGGAATCAAATTGGGCCTTTCGAGCATTGAAATCGGCCCTGATACCAGAAACATAATTGTGAATTCAAAAAATGAATATATAGGTCTTCTTGTTGACCGCATAGGCGATGTTGAAAGAACAACTGAAGACAATATTGAGGCGCCGCCGGCGAATATCGGCGGGGTAAAGGCCAAATATTTTGAAGGCGTTTATATGAAAGAAAACAGTCTTATCGGAATACTTAATGTTGAAAAGGTTTTAAAGGAAGACAACTAGCGTTGGATATTCTTTCTTTTTTAGATCCTGCAAATGAAATTCATTATCCCGCGAAAGGAGTAACATATCTCTTATGGTGGACAGCAAAAAACCATTAAGAGTGCTAATTGTCGATGATACCGCGGTCTATCGAAGGATTGTGAGCGAGGTATTGAGCGAAATTCCGGATGTTGAAGTGGTCGGCACTGCCAACAATGGAAAGATCGCGATGTCCAAGATTGCCTCCCTTAAGCCTGACCTGCTGACGCTCGATATAGAAATGCCCGAGATGAACGGCCTTGATGTGCTTTCATCCATCAGATCCGAAGGATTTGACGTAGGAGCTATTGTGCTGAGCACGCTTACCCATAAGGGCGGGGAGCTTACAATGCAGGCGCTGGACCTGGGCGCCTTTGATTTTATAACAAAGCCGGAAACAACCAGCATGGATGAAAGCAGAAGGCAGATCAGAAACACCCTTTCATCAATGCTGAAGGCATTTTCCCGTCGGCAGGAGATAAGGCGCATACTGGAAGGAAAGTTCTCATTCTTAAGCGACAGCAGGAAACCTGCAGCGACGAAGGACACGTCTGAAGGCGTTGTAAGGCGTATGAATTCCATTGCAGGCGGAAGAATGAAAACGGCTGAAATAGTCGGTATTGGCATTTCCACGGGAGGTCCGAAGGCCCTTTCTCAGATGATGCCGGGAATTCCAGGTGACATCAATGTGCCCATATTGATAGTGCAGCACATGCCTCCCATTTTTACTCAGTCCCTTGCAAAGACCCTGAATGCAAGATGCTCCATTGATGTAAAGGAGGCTGTTGACGGAGAGATCATCCAGCCTAATGTGGCATTCATTGCCCCCGGAGGCAAACAGATGAAGATTGTCGCCGGCCCGGACGGCAGGGACAGGATAATCAGGATAACAGATGACCCGCCGGAGAACAGTTGCAAGCCATCCGTGGATTATCTGTTCAGATCCATTGCCCAGCATTATGTCGGACGTTCTGCCGGGATTATCATGACAGGCATGGGATCGGACGGATTTTCAGGGCTCAGTTTGATGAAACGCAACGGAGCGACGATCATTGCCCAGGATGAGGCAAGCTGCACTGTATATGGCATGCCCAAAAAGCCAATAGACAGCGGGATAGTAGATGTTATTGCCCCGCTTGATAAGATTGCATCGGAGATTTGCAGCGTGGTAAAGGGGACATCCTGTTGAATTGGTATCTCGATTTAACCTCGCTTAAGGTTGTCAAGCGGATAACGCATAATGAAAAAAATTACGCCTGATGAAGTAAAAATATTATCTCAGTATATCTATTCAATATCAGGGATAAACCTTGATGATAAGAAGGCATACCTGATTGAGACAAGGTTAAAGGATATACTGGATACAGAGGAATGCGGATCCTATGGAGACCTTTACTATAAGGCAAAGACTGACAGCAGCAGAACAATCGAACGAAAAATAATCGACGCGATAACAACCAACGAAACGCTTTTCTTCAGGGACAACTCACCCTTTGATTTGTTCAGGTTTAAAATAATCCCCGAGCTGATCGACAGAAGAACCTCAACATCTTCCGGCATTATGCCTATAACAATCAGGATATGGAGCGCCGCATGTTCTTATGGCCAGGAGATCTACAGCCTCGCGATTATACTGAAGGAACTGCTGCCGAATATGAAAAAATACAATATAAAACTCCTGGGCACCGATATATCCGATGAGGCAGTTGCCAAGGCGAGCTACGGGCATTACAATAAGTTTGAGATAGAGCGGGGGCTTGATAAGGATAAGCTACAGAGATACTTTACCCTGAACCACAATAACTGGAAAATAAGGGATGACATCAGGGCAATGGTGGTTTTTCAGAAATTTAATTTGATGAGCCAGTTTTCCGGGATAGGGAAATTCGATATCATTTTTTGCAGGAACGTGGCCATTTATTTTAATAATGAAGATCGAAAAAAGCTTTTCGACAAGATTGCCGACATACTCGAACCAGACGGATATTTAATCATCGGGGCAACCGAATCTCTTACCGGCATAACGCAGAGATTTGAACCGCAAAGACATCTTAGATCGGTTTTTTATAAACGGAAATATTAACAGCAACCGTGTGACCGGGCATGACGGTCCTTCTGCGTCAGTCCGCCTGTCACAGTGAAAAAAGCTCAGGGAAGTCCGCCCTGACCGGCCTATTTTGAGGATATATTCTATGAAAAACGTAATCATGATTAATATCGACGGAGATATTGAGAAACTGGCTCTCGAACTTTATGAAATAGAGAGGATTACTCCCAGATACAGCGCAAATCTGGTCTTTTCAGGTGAGGATCAGGATTTGCTTCTGGAATTAAACGGAAGGACATACCCCGTTCAAGGAAAGATAAATAAAGATTATATCAGGCCATATTTCATTTTCCTCAAATCTGGATCCGTCCTTAACGCAACTGAATATCAGCTGCTTTTCAATGTTGAAGAACTGCCCAACAGCACAATCTCAGGAATTAGTATAACCGGACACAGGCATTTATGTAAAATTCATATGACCGCAGAAGGGCATGGAAACGTTGTGCCATTACCTGTTAAAAGGCAGACTGACCCAGGCATAAATGACTTTTCATCAGAGGATGCCGAGCAGCTGAAAGAAGTCATCCAGAGGATGAAAAAGAATGAATTCTTTGAACTGCTTACAATGGAGTTGTCGGATAAGCTGAAAGGAGTCGCAAAGGAGCTCATAGACTTCAGAAAGGATATCCAGTCAAAAATAGAACCTGACATCGTCGAGATAGCAGCGCGGGACATACCTGAGGCGAGCAATCAGCTGGAGTGCATCAATGAGACGCTTGAGGAAAGCACCATGAAGATCATGGATATTAATGAGGAGCAGACTGAGATCGCGAGCGGGCGTTTAAAGATCTTGAGATCTTTTCTCAAGGAGAAAGTAAGGGAGGATTCCGTCGAAATAAATCTTGAGGATGCGATAAAGGTGATCAAGGACGAGGTTGATGTCCTGAAGATGCTAAAGGAGAGGTCGTTAAAAATGATGGAGCCTCTCAGTTTCCAGGACCTGGTGGGCCAGAGAATTCAGAGGATTATTAAGCTTGTAAGATCAATGGAAAACCGGATTGAGGAGATGATAGTCTCATTCGGGATAAAAATTAAAAAGCATAAGGAGGATCCTACGAGGTCCTATGAGGAATTGAACAAAGACGTAAGTCGTTACCTCAACCAATTAAAAGGTCCCCAGAGATCCGGAGAAGGATTAAATCAGGATGCTATCGACAATATTCTGGAGAATTTATGATGTTTTTATTCCTAATGATGCTATAACAATATGATATTATTAAGAGTTGACATGATTTGGCAGAAAAGAATCATTTTTATGTTGAGTTTGTTGGTAAAATTTCCGATAAAATTAGATACATAATATTCAAGTTCATTAAGGGGAGGATTTAGACTATGGACACATCAATTAACGTTTTAATCGTTGATGATTTCGCTACGATGAGAAGAATTATTAAAGGGGTTCTTAAACAGTTGGGATTCAGCAACTTGATTGAAGCTGAGGATGGAGAGGTTGCGCTTAAGGAACTCAGAAAGGAAAAAATCGGACTTATAGTCTCCGACTGGAATATGCCGAATATGACCGGTCTCGAACTCTTAAAGGCAGTTAGGGCCGACAACAACCTTAAAAATATCCCATTTTTAATGGTAACCGCAGAAGGCCAGAAGGAAAATGTTATTCAAGCTGTCCAGGCCGGCGTAAGCAATTACATTGTCAAGCCTTTTACTCCCGAAACATTCAATGCAAAGCTGGAAAAGATCTTTTAAACATTCATGATGGAAGACATTCCTGTTGAATGGTTATCCGATGGTGTCCATTTAATTATGTTTCCGAATTTATGATGGTTAATTCCCCATAAAAAGTTCTGCGTTTATAGGAAAATTTGAATCAGCGACTGCCGGTTGCGTCGGCAGCCGCTGATTTTTTTGAAAGGCTGCCCTGACTTGTATTAAATCATAAACCCAGTCAGAGGTCAGCCAAGATGCGGGGGAGCCCCTTTTAAAATTAAGTGAAAAGAGCGGCCTTGCTTATCAGGAAAAAGAGGTAACTACCCTGTAAAGGCATGGCAAATTTTTCCTGATTGCCGGAATTTTCTGTTTATTTATCAGGGGAAATCCATCTGCTGATTTAAAGACGACGACAGCGGAATATTTTACAAAATATTTTAATTGATTATAACTTCTTGATATATTTATCTAATCCTGATATTTTATTGAAGCTGTTCCATGAAGTGAACATTTTAAACTGGATGGAATGGAAATTCCGCTCTCTATGGCAGACATTTTGCAGCAAAAATGGTAAATTGGACTTTCAGACAGTCTCATCTTCAGAAGGCCGATGAATAATTGATGTTTGTCCACATCCTATGGGGAGAATAAAAAATGAAGATATACGATCGCCAAAGTGTGTTGTTTAATCAGACTGACAAAAATGACAGGAAAAATATCTCTGAAAAGAATGATTTTCAGACAATCATGGATAAGATCACCGCATCATCATCAAGCAGGGAGAATAACGCCGCTGCCAATATCCAGCTTCCCTTTGCCAATGGTGTCGGGATAATACTGAAGGAAGATCCCGTTGGTGATAAAAGGGAGGTGCTGAGCGGTCTGAAAGACACCCTGGATCTTGTAGATTTTTATGCAGAAAAATTAGCAGACTCATCCATCCCATCCGATAACCTGTCTCCGCTGGTTGATCAGCTGGAGCAAAGGATGGATATACTGAAGGAGATGGGGACATCCTCACAGATCGATGACAGGCTTAAAACAATAATATCAGACGTTGCAACTACGATGGGCGTTGAGATTGAAAGGTTTAAAAGAGGAGATTATCTGTAGATCTTCTGATATCAGGCATGATCTCCTTAGGCAGGCAATATGTTGATTTTTCGCCTGAATCGAAGCACTAAGGAAAAATTATTTCCAGGTCGGAAGAAGGTGATTCAGGGTTGAATTCAAGGATCATCCCTTCGGATCTGAATATTAAAAGTGCCAGGAATATGCCCATGTCCATTCCTTCCGGTTTCACCGGATCCTCGGAAGACATGGCATATTTTAACTGTCCGATAAAGGCCTCCGTAACTTCACCGCCCTTTGTTGAAAATGATATCTTAAGTTTTGAATTATCAGAAATAATCCTGACGGTTAACCCCCCGATCTTCTGTCTTTCAATCTCTTCAACAAGGCTCTGAAGAAACCAGCCTAATGATATTAGTGCCCCCCTTTTCAGGCTTGATATCAGCGGAGGATTGTCCGCGTTTATGATTTCCTTCTGGACATTGTGTTTGAAATAGAGATTCGTATGTAAATAGGCCAGTTCCTGTCTGACAAATTCGTTTACATCTGAAACGGCACTGTTATAGGGATCATACTTGTCTTCTACTCTGGCGGATGTTGCACGTATCAATGAATTTATTTTATCATGCTCATCTTCCATCCTCTTCAGTCTTGAAATTATGGTTCCAGGAGTGTTCTGATCCCATTTTGATTCGTCTTTCAATGAATAAGAGGCCATCTCAATATCAAGGCCGAGATTCTGCATGGGTCCGTTGATATTATGTATAAGCCCTCCTACAAGCTTGCCCAGCGAAGCCAGTCTGTATAATTTCACGAGATTATCAACTGAAAGTTTAATCAATTTTATCGGCCTCCCTGCAGGTTTTATTTCTTCGTATGTCAATTCGCTGTTTTTCAAAACTCATTTTTACGATAAATTCTCTGGCTTCGTCATCAATGCACATAATATTTGAAGCGACAAGGTGTTCATTATCCGATTCTTCAACCCTCATCACCTCGGCGATAAGTTCCACCTGGAAATGTGGAGCGCCCGGAATTAAAAGGTTCACCTTTAAAAAAACACCGGGATCGGTTTTTTCAGACGTTATGAATTTTATGCCTGAAGCGCTTATCTCAACAATCCTGTCTTTCCCGGTCGATCCGGCGGGTTCGTTCATAATCATATGGATAATATAGTCAAGTTTAATGTTCAGCAGCTGAAGGGAATGATCGATCTTATCGTTCCTGACGGATGATGCCTTTTCCGGCATTTCCTCAAGCCTGGTTTTGAAGATGTTTTGAGTCAGTAGTGTGCAGCCAAATCCTTTTTTTGCAAGATCTGTTTCAGCTTGATTTAAGACATGCCATCTGACCGGAATTGATATGTCAACCCTGAAATAGTTGCGTTTGTTGCCGTCTTTCATGAGCGATGCTCCGGAAATATAAAATTATGGGGGCATTATAACGAAAATTATTATGATATGAAAGGAATAAAAAAGACTTTTTTAAGTGATAGCTTTATATGATGGGACACATAAAACCTGGCGTGATATTTCAGGATCACTGGAGAAAATCGAGACTGCCGCTTCAACTATTTCAGGGTCAAATTGTGTACCGCTGTTTTTCTGCAACTCTCCTATGCATACTGAAAAGGGCAATGATTTTCGATAAGCCCTGTTGGAATTCATGGCGTCAAAGGAATCAGCAACCGACAGTATCCTGGATAGCCTGGGGATGTTTGAGCCTGATAAGCCGTCAGGATAGCCTTTTCCGTCCCACCTTTCGTGATGGTTCCTGATAATAGCCTGTTCCTGAGGATCAAATCCCAGAGGAGCGACTATGTTGACGCCTATCAGGGGGTGATTTTTTATTTCTTCGAACTCTTCCGGGGTCAACAGGCCGGGCTTGTTCAGGATGCTGTCATGTATTCCTATCTTTCCGATGTCGTGCAAAGGCCCGCTGGATTCCAACCTGCTGATATCGTCATGACTGCATCCCATTTTAGAAGCGATCTTGATTGAATATTCGGTAACCCTGGAAGAATGCTGTTGTGTGTATGGGTCCTTGGCTTCAATGGCGCTGACAAGTGAGGTGAGTGAGGCCATCAGACTATGGGTGAGGTTGTTGTAAAGGGCAATATTTTCAATATTCAGCGCGGTTCTTTCAGCGATAAACATGAGTATAAACTTGTCCTCATCATTAAAAGTGCACCCGCTGTTTTTGCCTCCCACGATAAGGACGCCGAACGGTTCGTTTCGTATGTGAAAAGGCACGGCGATAATCCCGCAGTTACTGCCTGTCCCGTTGCATGAAAGTGATAATCCTTCTTCATATGAACTGCCGAAATGTGTTTCCAGAAAGCGTCCATCCAGAAAGAGTCTCCCGTTTGACTTAGCATTAAGGACTATTCGCGTCCCGGGGCCGACATCCATAAGTCCATGCTGGGAAAGCACCATGAGTTCAGGCTCTCCATGTTCGTAGATCATAAAGCATGCCTTTCCTGCGTTGCATGCATCGATACTCTTGTTGACAATAAAGTTATAGAGGTCTTCAGATTTGCTTATTCTGGATAGTGAGTCTACAATGTCGTACATTCTGGACTGATGGCCGATCATTTTTCCCAGTTCCAGGTTCAGTTTTTCAACCTCTTTTTTTCCCTCGAGTTCCTGGTGGAGGAGCCAGTTCTTTTCCATCAGGACCTGAAATCTATGTATTCTCTCAAGGATGATCTTAATATCCTGAAGACGGAACGGTTTGATCAGAAAGTCAGCGGCGCCGTTTCGCATCGCATTTATGACTGTATCCATGGAGGGATAGCCGGTCATTATGATAACATTCGTATACTGATGAATTTTCTTAATCTGTATGAGCGTGTCTATCCCGCTGATGCCCGGCATCATAAGGTCCATGAAGATATAATCATATCTGGTTCTTTCAATCTCTGACAGCGCCATTTCGCCGCATTCAACGGTTTTAATGTCGCTGATCCCCATGCTATGGAAAAATATCTTCAGGGTCTCACAGATCATTGCTTCATCATCAACGACCATGACTTTCAACTTGCTGAGATCAGGCTCGGTCACTGTTTGATGTTCCTGAATAGCTTCGATTTGCACAGGCTGAATTCCTCTTCTGTTAATAGGCCTCTTTCTCTCAGCGCAGCCGCGCGTTCCAGATGAGACAGCACAGGTTGATTGAGATCCTGCATATTTTCAGTATAATAAAGGGGCAGCATGCTTCCTGAAATATAAACTTCCTTTTCTGCAGGCCCTGTGTCGGGTTCCTCTCCATTTATTTCCTCGCGAAGGCTGTTCGCGTTGATACTGTTCTTGATTATCTGGAGCTGTTTATATGCCTCCTGTAATTCCATAATGAGATTTTTGTTTTCACGCGTTAATAATATTTTTTCGCGGGCGTTATTGACTATGATCTTGATTTCATCAAGCTTAAAGGGTTTTGTAATGTAGTCATATGCGCCTTCACGGATGGCCTGTACCGCCGTCTCAAGGGATGCAAAACCTGTAATCAGGATGACCAGTATGTCAGGGTCAATTTTGCGGGCTTCTCTTAAAACCTCAAGGCCGTTGGTTCCAGGCATCATAAGGTCGGTTATCACAAGATCAAATTTTATTTTCCGGATGAGGTCAATAGCTGCCCCTCCATCGCTGCTGGTTGCAACATCATTGTTTTCTTCAGCTAGGATGGTCTTGAGAACTGATAATAGATTTCTGTCGTCATCGACTATTAGTATTTTCAATTTTATATATTCTCGACTTGTAAAGATTTTTGCGGTGTCAAGGCCGATATCAGGCAGTTTCATCGAAGAGCGATCCCGCAAGTTCTTCTATTTTAGCAGCTAGATCAAGAAATTTCTCGGGAGGCATTTCCCTGATCACTTTACCGTCTTTTTCAGAAATCACTTTGACTATAATTGTACCTGTTTCCTCGTGAACTGTTATATCAAGTGACCTCTTGCTTGATTCGATATAATTTTTTAAGGCCTGGACAGTGCGCTCTACAGTTTCTTTTGAGGCATTTTTTACCTTCTCCCTGGCTATTTCTTTTTTTTTCACATCTCTTAATTCAATGCTTGTGGTATTTTTGCTGAGGTTGCCGTTATCCGCATGAGATGATGACAGTATCCCTGTTACGGATTCCTGGGAAGAAACTGATTTTACCATATTTGCCAATTCAAACATTTTCCTACACCTCCTTTCAATTAGTAGAATGTTGTCTTTTTGGAGTAAGAAATATCCGTGTAATAGTGAATATAGTGTTGATCTATTCTGTCTATATATCGGATTAAAAGAGTTATTACTTTAATTAAATAATCTATAAGGGAATCAAGATCTTAGATAAGCAGAAGGGAAGCTCCCTCCCTGTTCTTCGGGGAGGGAGAAGATATGTCTATATAGTGCAATGTTGATTAATACGTAGTGAAAAGATCTTTATCTCTGTCTTTTTGAGAAGCATTGATAAGTAATTTGCACAAAAAGGTAAGAACATTATAGGTCGCTAGCGCCCCGATACTGCATATCCAGTCAGCCTTCTCAGAGCACATTTTTTCCTCTGTTTCGCCCTTATCCAGTTTATTCAGGATTTCATGGTGGTATATCTCCGTTGCCCTGAGAGCCTTCTGAAAATATTCTTTAATATTGCCATGTATCTCACCGTTATGACTTAAGATAGCGCGTTCAGAAGGCAAGGAAATCAGCTTTTTAATGCTGTTGCAATAACTCTCAAGGGAGAAGAAATAATTAGGCCAGAATATGTCTTTGAGAGGATCATAATATCCGGTTATGTCTCCTATGGCAACGGTACCCTCCTTTTCCTCAAAAAAGGAGATATGGCATGGAGAGTGTCCAGGGGTCTCGAAAACACTCCATCTTATTCCCCCGCCCAGATCGATCTTTGTGGTTTCATCAACGACTGAGTCGGCTTCAAATCGGTATTCTTCAAGGACCTCAGGTAATTTCTCGATATCCCCCTTCTCTAAGAGTATGTCTCCGATCATTTTATCCGATGGAAGAAACTCTTTTACAAAACGATCTTTTTTAAGAAATTTATCCGCGGTAACACCTGCAAAAACTTTAATATGCGGCCATATCTTACGTAATCTGGGGACCGCACCGACATGATCTCCGTGTGTATGAGTAAGGGCTATATACTTGATTTTCAAAGGATCAATACCAAGGTCTTTTATCTGCGAAACTATTATCTCATAGGTGGGACCTGTACCTCCTTCAATTATCATACCCTCTTCGCCCATTGATAAATATACAGGGAAGCTGTTCGTACCTAATTGAAAAAGATGAGGCGTTAATTGTATAGGCTTGTGTTTTATCTGATCCACTATATTGTCCTCCGTTAGATAATTAAAATTGGATTAAAATTAAAAAAGCCGTGGGTTTTTAGGTGACCCACGGCTTGAATTATAAAGACTGGAAAAATCAACCCACGGGCGGAGTCATGCCTCCATAATAGTAATAATAATATCCCGCTTTAAATTGAAATCTTTCCATTTTTTGCCTTTTTATTACTGATGACTCAGATTTTGCCATGCATTTACTATAAGTATTTATAATTGTCAAAGGATATTTAATCACCTGCGCCAGAATGAATACACTGAGGTTTGCCGCAGGGATGAATGGCATGGCGAACCCGCCGCTTGCTGAGGGGGGTTGCCTCATTTTATCATTTCTCTCTTGTATTGCTCAGCCAGCCTCAGGTATACCCTTGGCGCTTCTTCGATCCACCACATCTGCTTTGATGTTATTGTCCCCTTGATTTTTGCGGGGATGCCCGCTACGAAAGACCTGTCCGGTATGGTCATCCCCTGGCTAACCATGCCGGCTGCGCCTATGATGCAGAAATCTCCAATATCCACATCATGGAGAATGGTGGAGTTAATCCCGATAAGTACATGGCTGCCTATACTGCGGCAGTTCAGCACCGCCCCATGGCCGATCTGCACTTCATCACCGATTGTAAGGTCGCATATTGAGTTATGTGCAATGGGCGAACCTGAATGTATCACGCAGTTATCCTCAACAGCACAGCTTTTACCTATGGTGATTTTTCCAAAGTCGCCCCTTATAACTGCGCCGGGCCATATGCTGCTGTGCTCGCCGATCTCCACGTCTCCGATAATACAGGCCGACTCGCTCAGATATACGCTGTCAGCAATTCTAGGTGTCTTCCCGTTAAAACTTAGAATCATTCCGATTATCCTTTTATGAAATCATTGGTCGATTTTTCCACATTGGTTTCAAAAAGAAAAACCGTACAAAATCATTCGATTCTGTACGGTTTTCATTTCAAGGACTCTACCAGGCCTGCTTATTTAAAACAGTGTGACATATTAATATGTGCCGTACTTGTAGGTTCTTGTCGGAACGTTGTTGAGCTCCTTCTTGTCTATAAAGGCAACCATACGCACAATGGATCCGTCGCCAAGGTGCCACCTGGACGGGAACACAGCTATGACGCAGCGCTTGCCTACAACCTTGTCTACATCTCCGCCCACGTTTTCCCAGGCGGGGATATTTCTCTTCAGGAACACCTCGTGGCACGGCTCCCATTTGGGATGGTCTTCCTTGGCCTTGCGGCCCGGGAAAAAGATGTTCTCATACACTTCGATAACCCTGGGGACCAGAGGGCCGGGACCATGAGCTGCCATGTAGGATGCGCAGGGATGGTCAAGCGCCTGGGTGTCAATGCCGAAGCCTGACGCGCCCTGCTCAACAAGCCATTCGCCGGCAGCCTCGGAAAGCCCGGGACTCCACAGAAAGTAGCGGTCTGAGTCGCTGTAAAGACGGTGCCACCCCGTGACGATTATTGCATAATCGCCCGGCTGGAGCTTGGGTGTGCACTTTGCCAGCATCTCGGGGGTGATGGTCTGCATGGGCGTACATTTGACATCCCAGATAACGGCGGGTGCGACAAACTTCTCCAGGGGGACTTCGTCCGTAAAGGGGCTCTCCTGGCACACATGCGAAGGCGCGTCATAGTGGGTCGATACATGCTGCGGGAACCCGTACATGAGCTGGGTCCTGCGGTTGAACTTGGACATGTACTGGACCGGGGTATGATAGGGCTGCGCGCCCGCCGGCCATGTGGGCTGATCGTTGCCCCAGGGGTGGGACAGGTCAACCATTGCCATGTCGCTGTTGATTGCCCACTTGCCAGGGAGGTTCTTCTTGGGCGTGGAGTAATCCAGCTCAGGGGTTGTGTATGTCCTGACATCGTAGGGCATTTTTTCAATTGGGATAGGATATTGATGCATAACTATTTTCTCCTTTGATTAAATTGGGTTAGTGTATTAAATATAATATATTGAATAGATTATAAGAACTTGATGTTCTGTCAGGGGACTATAAAAAGATAATTTCTGTGTGTCAAGGAAAAAGAACGCCCCGTTCAGCCTAATTCGGATGTTTTATCAGGGCACAAGATAAGGAAAAGCATAGATGTTATTTAATTGGCTGCCCTTCGAGATAGGGTTAAAATATTGTTTCCATGATCTCCGTCTGCAACTCAAACAGGAAATAATGATAACCTATTTTACTTCTTGACAGTACACCATAAAAATCCTAAAAAGAAACACCTCTATAAATACGGGGTTTATATTTATTTTTAAGCGGATAAGCACTTCGGCTTGTCAAAAAAGTTATATGCCGGTGAACATTCCGACGATTATTAATCTTTTGTTTGAGGAGGATATTTTTCATGAAGAAAGAAGATATAAACGGTCTATTTGATATTACAGGTAAGGTTGCCCTTATAGTAGGCGGCGCTGGCGGTTTGGGCAGCACCTGTGCGCGCGGCCTGGCAGCTGCCGGTGCTAAGGTTATGTGTGTTGATATCGCGACCGACAGACTAAAGGAAGTGGTTGCGGAGATCAAAAAAGACGGCGGACAGGCTGACTTTTCCACCTGCGATATTACCAACCATGATCAGGTAAAGAAGTCAGTAAAGCAAACGGTTGACACCTTCGGCGGGATAGATATTCTTGTTGCCGCCTCAGGCGTAAACTGGTTCGGGCCTATAGTTGATCAGGATTACGAACAGTGGAAGAAGGAGTACGATATCAACGTCAACGGACCCTATCTGTTCTGCAAAGAGGTGGGGAAGGTCTTTATTGAACAGAAACGGGGAGGAAAGGTCGTTCTTATCGGATCGGTTCGTGGCCACCAGGGACTGGGTGACCGCACGGCCTACTGTTCCTCAAAGTCCGCAATACATCTTTTGACAAAGGCACTTGGTTGTGAATGGGGCAAATACAACATCAACGTCAACTGCATCGCGCCTTCTGTTTTCAGGTCAGAGATTACAAAGTTTGTATTTGCAAATGAGGGGATAAGGAAAGAGGTGCTTGGCAGGGTTCCGATGGGAAGACTGGGCGAACCCGAGGATTTTATCGGCATGCTGATCCTGCTTTCATCAAAGGCCTCGGATTGGATAACCGGGACCATAATGAATGTGGACGGCGGTTATATGGCAACGTAGAATGAATGATGGTTATTACTTCATCTTTCGTTTTTTAGCTTAAAAGACAATCGGAATTATGTTCAGCATGGATATCGCGATTACCATAATAATTAACAGGGCAACAGGGATTACTGTCTCCTCCCTGTTGCTTGGTTTTATAATGGAGAGCTTGAGATCGCCGGTTCTGATAATGGCATAATTTTAGAAAAATTACTTAAATCCGTTATCAGTCTGACTGATAACGGATTTTTTTTTAGGAGATGCATTGCATGACAGGAAAAATACTGGTCTATGATACAACCCTCAGGGACGGCACACAGGGTGAACAGGTGAACATTTCTGCTGAAGACAAGATGAGGATAGCAAGAAAACTGGATGAAATGGGCATTGAGTACATCGAAGGAGGCTGGCCCGGATCAAATCCCAAGGATGCAAGATTCTTTGAAATGGCCAGGAAGTCCTCATTTCACACCTCAAGGCTGACGGCATTCGGGAGCACGCGGCGCTCGAACGTCATCCCTGAAGATGATGAAAGCCTTAGGGCAATCCTTGCGGCAGAGACCGAGACGGTGACAATATTCGGGAAGAGCTGGGACCTGCATGCAACGGAGATACTGGGAGTCACCCTTGATGAGAACCTTGTCATGATAGATGATACCATAAGGTATCTCAAGGGGAGGGGCAGGGAGGTGATCTATGACGCGGAACACTTTTTTGACGGCTACAAGCGAAATCCTGATTACGCATTGAAGACCCTTGATACCGCGATAAACAGTGGGGCGGATACAGTGGTCCTTTGCGATACCAATGGCGGGACGCTTCCTCATGAGGTCAAGGCGATAATGACTGATATTATGCCCAGGCTCTGCATGGTTCCTGTCGGCATACACCCGCATAATGACTGCGGCCTGGCCGTCTCCAATACTCTTATAGCCGTTCAATCAGGGGCTGTCATGGTTCAGGGGACAATCAACGGCTATGGAGAAAGATGCGGCAATGTAGATTTAATAACCGTAATAGGGAACCTGCAGCTCAAAATGGGATACACCTGCATGTCGGGCGACAGGATCAGGCATTTAACTGAACTTTCACATTATGTAAGCGATGTGGTCAATATCCCTCCGATGAACCAGAGACCCTTTGCAGGCTCCAGCGCCTTTGCCCATAAGGCAGGCGTTCATGTCAGCGCAATACAAAAGAATTTCTCCGCATATGAACATATTGATCCTGAGTCGGTCGGAAACCGTCGTAGGGTCCTGGTATCCGACCTTTCCGGCAAGAGCAATATCGAATATAAAACCAAAGAGATGGATATCAAGCTGGGCATCAATGGTTATGACAGCAAAAAGATCGTCAACGATATCAAGGTCCTTGAGGATAAGGGATATCAGTTCGAGGCCGCTGAAGGGTCGCTTGAATTGTTGATCAGGAAAGCAGCAAATCAGTTTATAGAACCCTTTTCTCTCGAATACCTGAGAGTGACCATTGAAAAGGATAAAACGGGACCAAGCACTTCCCAGGCAACCATCAAGGTGTCGGTTGGTGATGAACATGAGATTACCGCGGCTGAAGGAGACGGGCCTGTAAATGCAATGGATAATGCCCTCCGGAAGGCCCTGACGAATTTTTTCCCTGAGATCAGGGAGATGAAACTGGTTGACTTCAAGGTTATGGTAATCGAAGGAACCGAGGGGACCGGCGCCAGGGTAAGGGTAAGGATCGATTCAGGTGATTCTCATGAAGTATGGTCCACCGTCGGAGTCTCTGAGAATATCATAGAAGCGGCCTGGCAGGCCCTCGTAGACAGTATACAGTATAAGCTGTTAAAGGATAAAATGGCAAAGGAGTGATTGAAATCATAACCAATGGGGCCTGTTCCTGAAACGGGCTCCAAATGGATATTCAGATACACCCGCTCATGTTTGGGCAGCCCTTCCACCTGCATGCGCCTTTGCCGGGACCGGACAGGAATAATTCATAGATATATTTCTGTCTGAGGCCCGGGCCCCTGGCAGACAGCCTCATCTTCGGAGATGTGCCGTTCTTTTTCTATAACAATCCTGCAGAAAATCGCGTATGTGACAACAATCTTCAGTAAGTCCAGTTCTGCCTTCAGCTCTTTAGTTTATGTAAGGATAAAGCATAATAATAGACCTTAATGAGAGCGCCTGCTTATCTAAACAGTAATATGGCTTGCGATTTGCATAGATAAATAAAAAAAGCTAATGAAATCATGAGAAATAAAAATTTAATCAGTGATATAAAGGGCAGATTTTCCCTGCTGGTTGCCTCATTATCAACGGTCCTAGCAGTTGGGATTTTTATAACATGGTGGACAGTAGATAATGCCGACAAGCTGATGCGTGAAGATATGCTGAGGGATGCACGGCTGATAGCGCAGGCTATTGACCATGATTGCGTCAAAAAACTGTCAGGTGCTGAGTCAGATCTTTCATCACCGGAATATATGCGGTTTAAGGAGCAGTTCATGGCCACGCGAACCGCATTTGATAAATGCAGGTTTTTATATCTTATGGGGCGCAGAGATGACGGGAAGGTGTTCATTTTTGTGGATTCCGAACCGGCAGGCTCTCATGATGAATCGCCGCCAGGTCAGATCTATGAAGAGATCTCACCCCAGTATCTCAACTCATTCGACAAAAAAACAGAAGGCACCGTAGGGCCAGTTACTGATCGCTGGGGAACGTGGATTACATCTCTGATACCGCTTAAGGATTCGGAGACCGGAGATCTTATCGCTTTAATGGGCATGGATGTCGATGCCGGGGAATGGAAATGGAAGGCGGCAAGGGAAGGGCTGGTACCTGTAATAGTCACATTGATACTGGTGATGATCTGCCTGACGGGAAAGGCGATAAAGGCAGGGAAGAATCATCATGACGCTAAAAGCAACCGGACATTGCCTCATAGGGAGACTTTTCTGGCCGCAGTCCTGGGATTGACCGTGACCTTTTTATTGGCATGGGCGGTGCACAGGGGTGAATCAAGGAGCTATTCCGAGTCATTTAACCATCTCCTCGTTACTGAAACCTCGGCAGCTGCAAATATTTTTAAAGATATAAGTGATGTTAAGCTGGAGGGTCTTGCAAGGCTTTTTAGCGCCAGCACTGAAGTTACTGGAGAAGAGTTCCGGGAGTATACCGGCTATCTTCTCCAGAACCAGGCAATTCAAGCCCTTGAGTGGGTTCCGGCAGTTACTGAAGAAAAAAGGATACTCTTTGAACAAGAGGCCTCCACCGCTTTGCATTCCACTTATATGATATGGCAGAGAGATGGCCTTGGAAATCGAGCGTCGGTGTCCGGCCGTACGGTTTATTATCCGGTCCTTTATGCAGAGCCCATGAAAGGCAACGCAGATCTAATCGGTTATGATCTGGGTTCCGAGGAGATCCGCAGGACTGCATTGATATCCGCATCACAGAGCGGCTTGCCCACATGCAGCGGCCCTATAAAGCTGACCCTGGAAAATGAAAATGAGACGGGAATATTGTTCTGCAGACCTGTCTATTCTTCAGGTGAAACAAAAGTCCTGAAAGGTTTTGCAGTTGCCGTACTTCGAATGGGTATATTGCTGAGGAATGCTGCCGGGCCAAATATTGATGATGGGATTATCTCTCTGGATCTGTTTAAACTGAATCCCGATAAACCGGAGGTTCATATTGCCTCAACATCAGATGCTGAAAAGGGCAGGGTCTTAAAAGAGTCAAATTCAATAATCAGGCCGATTTTCTTATCCGGCGGGACATTTCTATTAACAGCCAGTCCCAAGGGTGCGTTTGAAGCCCTTTATCCTTCAAGATCAGGCTGGATTGCTGTTCTCGCAGGCATGATAATAACCTCGGTTATCGTGATCATGTTCGGCGTTATTGTACGCAGACGTGAATACCTGGAAATCATGGTCCTTGAGCGCACCAGTGAACTCCGCGCCAGTGAGACTGTCCAGCGCCAGCTCATGGAAAGTATCAGCGCCGGGGTGCTTATAATAGATATGCAGACCCATGTAATTGAAATGCTTAATCCATTTGCTCTCAAACTTATCGGCGCTCCATATGAACAGGTTATAGGGAAGGTGTGCCATAATTTTATGCGTCCCTTGGACGCAGGCCTGTGCCTGATGTCAGATAATGACCATGGGGCGGAAAATTCAGACTGTGTAATACTCAGGGCGGACGGTACCCGAATATATGTCCTGAAAACGGTTAAATCAGTCATAATCCAGGGAAAGGAAAAGCTGCTTGAGACCTTTGTTGATATCACCGGTCAAAAAAAGGCCGAAGAGCAAATTAAGAACCAGCGGATGCGGCTGGAAACAGTTATTGAAGGCACAAATATCGGTACATGGGAATGGAATGTTCAAACCGGAGAGACAGAGTTCAATGAACGCTGGGCGGAAATCGTGGGATATAAACTGATAGAACTCCTTCCGGTCAGCATCAAAACCTGGATGGATCTGGCCCATCCGGACGATCTTAAAGAATCCGAAGCGCTGCTGAACCGGCATTTCGCAGGGGATTTGCCCTACTATGATTATGAATGTCGAATGCGGCATAAGGACGGGACCTGGGTATGGATCCATGACCGGGGCAAGGTCTTTGAGTGGACTGATGATGGAAAACCTCTCCGCATGAGCGGGACCCATGCGGACATAACCAAACAGAAAATTTCCGCATTGAAGCTGTTTGAAAGCGAGGAGAATTTCAGGGCCTTTTTCGAATCTGTCGAAGACATAATTATGGTGGTGACCCCAAATGGGGGCATACAGTTTGCCAATAACGCCATGATGGTTAAACTCGGCTACAGCATGGATGAACTGGGTGACTTGCAGGCTTTCGATATCTTCCCTCCCGATAAGCGGAAGGAGGCAATGTCGGTCATATCTGAGCTATTCAGAGGCGAAAGTGCAAAGTGTTTTTTACCGCTTGCATCAAAGAGCGGCGACCTTATCCCCGCTGAAACCCGCATCTGGTTCGGAAGGTGGAATGGAAAGAACTGCATATTCAGTGTGTCCAAGGATTTGAGTGCAGAGCAGGAGGCACAACAGCGTTTCGAACAATTATTTCGACACAATCCTGCCCTTATGGCGTTGTCCACCTTGCCGGATAGAAAGTTAATTGATGTAAACGACGCTTTTCTGAAAACTCTCGGGTATTCCAAAGAGGAGATCATAGGAAAAACAGGCAGTGAGATAGGCCTGTTCATTTATTCTGAAAAGCATGATGTTTTAGGCAAGGCCATCATCACCAACGGATGTATCGCCGATGTGGAAGTACAGGTGCGATGTAAAGATGGCACTGTCCTTGACGGTCTTTTTTCGGGTGAAATTATCAGAAGTCAGGGTCGCCGGCACTTTTTGACCGTTATGATAGATATAACTGCCAGGAAAAAAGCAGAGCGGGAACTTGTCAATACTAACCAGCGCCTCGAGCAGGCCATTCTCCAATCCAACGAGATGGCAATAGAGGCGGAGATGGCCAGTATCGCAAAAAGCGAATTCCTTGCGAATATGAGCCATGAGATTCGCACACCCATGAACGGTGTAATAGGCATGACGAGTCTGCTTATGGAAACGAAACTTACAAACGAACAACGACGTTATGCGGATGCTGTTCTTACAAGCGGTGAATCACTCCTCACGCTTATAAACGATATCCTGGATTTTTCAAAGATAGAGGCAGGGAAAATGGACCTGGAGGTCCTTGATTTCGACCTTCATAACCTTCTGGATGATTTTGCTGCAGTAATAGCCTTCAAGGCCCACGAAAAAGACCTGGAGCTTCTCTATTACATAGATCCCGAAGTGCCTGTTTTTCTAAGCGGAGATCCCGGGAGATTGCGACAGATACTCACCAATCTCGTAGGTAACGCAATAAAATTTACTCATAAAGGAGAGGTATCTATTCGAGTCACCCTGTTATCCAGGACAAACGAAGAGACAATGCTGCGGTTTGCCATAAGTGACACAGGCATAGGAATCCCAAAAACCAAGATAGGAATTCTGTTCAAAAAGTTCACTCAGGTGGATGCATCCACAACTCGGAAATACGGAGGAACCGGGCTTGGCCTGGCGATCTCTAAGGAACTTGCTGATTTGATGGGGGGCGAAATAGGCGTCGTCAGTGAAGAGGGCAAAGGTTCGCAGTTCTGGTTTACCGCCAGATTCACCTATAAGAAAAAAGATGCGTATGTTGAAATAACGCCCCGGACAGATCTGCGTGGGGTGAAAATCCTGATTGTGGATGACAACGCCACAAACCGGGAGATTTTATCCAAAAGGCTGGTCCACTGGGGGCTGCTTCCCTCTGAAACAGAGGATGGTCCGTCGGCTCTAAAAGCACTCCGTGGTGCGATGACCGATGGGGAGCCTTTCCGGGCTGCTATTATAGACATGCATATGCCGGGCATGGACGGTGAAACCCTTGGAAGGGTCATAAAATCCGATGAAGGACTGTCATGCACCAGGCTGGTGATGATGACATCCATTGGAACCAGAGGAGATGCCAAAAGAGTCAGTGAAGCCGGTTTCGAGGCCTATTTCCCTAAACCTTCGCGGTATCAGGACCTGTTCAATATTCTGTCTACGGTCCTGTCATTACCCGGCGCGTCGATTGAACCGTTCGGAGGCGGTCCTTCAAGAGAGGGTCATCCAATTATTACCAGGCATTCGGTCAAAAAAACTGTGATGAAATTTTCCGATAGCGGTGCGCGTGTTCTCGTGGTCGAGGACAATGTCACAAACCAGCAGGTGGCCGTGGGAATTCTGAAAAACCTGGGTATTCCAGCTGATTCAGCTATCAATGGAGAAGAGGCCGTGAAGCTTTTAAAATCGATCCAGTATGATCTTGTTCTTATGGATATACAGATGCCTGTAATGGATGGTTTTGAAGCAACCAGGCGAATTCGCGAATCTGAAGAGCAGATGCATAAAATCCATATTCCGATTATTGCAATGACTGCACATGCTACCCAGGGGGACCGTGAAAGATGCATTGAAGCAGGCATGAACGATTATATATCTAAACCCATATCTTCCAGCGATCTGGGAGAAAGATTGGACAGGTGGCTTCTGTCTGATAAAAAATCCCGGAAAAAAGATTTGGCTTTGTTTAATTTTCCGGTCTTGATTGAACGACTTGAGGATGAGGTATTTGCCGCAAATATAGTAAAAGCATTTTTATCCGATGCGCCTCACCAGATCAGGTTATTAAAAGAAATTATCGAAACAGGCGATATTCTGGCGGTTGAACACCAGGCTCATAATATAAAGGGCGCCGCTGCAAATGTCGAAGGATGTGCCTTGAGAGAAATTGCCTTCAGGATGGAGCATGCCGCCGCATCAGGAGATTTGAATACTGTGAAGGCCCTTATCGGGGCATTGGAAGAGGAATTTGAACGGTTGAAAAATGCAATGGAATTAACACTATCTGGTAGAAAAGAAAAAGGAGTGACATTATGAAAACATTGATTGTCGAGGATGATTTTACGAGCAGGTTGCTGCTTCAGGAATATTTAAAGGATTATGGGTCTTCACATGTTGCCGTCAATGGCGTCGAGGCGGTGGATGCCGTAAGCATTGCCCTTGAAAACGGGGACCCTTATGATCTTATCTGCATGGATATAATGATGCCGGAGATGGATGGGCATTCCGCATTACGGGAACTCCGGATGCTTGAAGAAATAAGGGAAATCCCTCCATCAAGACGGGCCAAGATTATCATGACTACAGCATTGGGTTCCATGAAGGATGTAATGGAGGCGTATAATGATGCGTGCGATGGCTACCTCCTAAAACCCATTGTCAGGGCAGTATTCCTCAAGGAGTTACATGATCTTGGACTCATCGAATGAGCAATTGTAAAGAAAGGAAATATTATTACATAGGGATGGGATCATGAAGATATTGATTGCAGAAGATGATTTTACAAGCAGGATTCTTCTTCAGGAATTATTGAAAAGCTATGGATATTCACATATTGCCGTCAACGGAAGAGAGGCTGTCGAGGCCGTAAGAGTAGCACTTAAGACGAATGAGCCATACGACCTGATCTGCCTCGATATCATGATGCCCGAAATAGACGGTCAGGCGGTTTTAAAGGAAATAAGGGCAATGGAAGGTGCAAAAGGAATCTCCCAATCCAGACCGACAAAGGTAATAATGACAACAGCCATGACGGACAAGGGCCAGGTTCTTGAAGCGATTAACGCGAAATGCGACTCTTTTCTGGCAAAGCCTGTTCAGAAAAAGATACTCTTAAGAGAGCTTCAGAGACTTCGACTTATTTAATGAATTGGATCAGGCGGCAAAAAATTATTATTACCGAAGATGATTTTATTTAATTTATTATTTCATTGACATAGCAAGACTGGTTTTTTATACTATAATCATCGAAATTCCTTTCAATAAACCTATCCAAGAATTGAGGTTCGATCTGTATGGATACCGTAATCACCCGGATTATAGAGATCGAAAAGCAGACCGCCGCAGAAATTGGGCGGGCTGAAGACACCTGTCTCAAGAATATCGAGGCGCATCGGCGCACCCTTGATGAAAAAAAAGAGCGCGCGCACGCCCAGACTATATCCACTGAAAATGACAGACTGACCCAGGCCCTTCGGGAGCTGAATAAGCAAACCGAGGAGGCATCCCTGGCCTCTGCCAGAGATTATGAGACGCGTTTTCATGACCAGGCTCTTGTCGAAGCTGTAAAAGAAAAGATCGTTGCCATTCTCCTTAATTGATGAGGATACATGCGCGATTACGCTGATGAAGCCTACCTTCATGCGAGGATCTACGCCATGAGGAGCCGCCTCCTTGTGCTGAGGGACTATGTCTCAATGGCCAGAAATCAGGGCGATGCGCCTTTCGGTCAGACTGCCGGCAGCACTGATCCGATTGAGGCCGAGGAGACAGTCTTCAGTGAGCAGACCGCCGGGATCACCCGGCTTGCCGAGGCATCCAGGATATACACCCCGCTTTTTCTTGCCTTTTTAAGACAATTTGAGGCACTTAATGTTAAGCTTATCCTTGCCAGGGCCTTCGGTTACCAGTCCCCTGAGCAATGGTATGACATAGGGCACCATGCAACCATCGAACGCAGGCTGATCAAAGGAACAAGCATACTGCAGGATATTCAGCCGTTTCTGAAAGGCACATACCTGGAAGCCGTCCTTGAGGATATGTCCAGCTACGGGGAGGCTGAGATCCGTGTGGATCAATGCGCCTTAAAAGACCTCTACGCAGCCTCGGATCTGTTTCATCCACAGGCGAAACTGGACTTTCAGGATTTAATGGGGACAAGAATCGCCATTACCTCTATACTCCTATCCCTGCGGCTCAAGAGGACCTACCAGTGGGATGACGAAAGGATAACAATTTACCTGCAGGGATTTCATCAGACCTTCGGCGGGAGGATATTGCCCCAAAAAAATATCCTGGAGATGATACTTGAACGGTATCTGGAAGAGGTGCGTGCAACCGGAGGAAAAGAACCTGACCTCATTGATATAGAGCATTATCTTGATCAGTATTATTACAGATGGATCTCATCCAGGTTCCATCGGGATTTCCACTCCATCTGGTGCGTCGGCGCTTATCTGTGGCTGCTGTTCTACCAGATAAGAAACCTGTTCAGAATCATGGAAGGGAGGCGTTTCGGATTTTCACCGGAGCGCATCCTCAGCAGAATTGTCTGCAATACATGAGGGCTCTTATGTTTATCAAGTCCGACATCAGGAAGGTGACAATTGCCCTTGAAAAAACATTGGGCAACAGGGTGTATATCCGCCTGGGTCAGGCAGGGATAATGCACCTGGCCCGGATTCAGGCTGATGATGTCCTGACTGATACAGGCATACTGGCTGAGGAAATAAGGACCCGTGACATTATTGTCGCAGGCTGCGCCTTCGCGTTGAATGCCCTGAAGATCGATACAGGAGAAACATTCGTGCTGGTAAAGATGCGCGATCTGGAGGCGGATGCCCGATATGTTTCAAAGGCGAAAAGGATCACAGAGCGCATCCAGCGCCTTCGTGCCAGGATACAGGAGGCAGCTGCCGCGGTCGCGGTTCAGCTGGAGTATGTCGAAGCCCTTGACATGATGGGAGTTGAACCGGAAACACTTAAAAAGGCCCGGCTCATGAAAATGGTCTTTGGGCAGGTCCCGGAATCGATCACTGATTTGCCTGCGAATGCACCTTTCATCACAGCCCATTCAGGCACTTATCTGTTCGGAGCTGCACTTCACCAGGATGCCCCTGCCATGTCTCAATATCTTAAAGACCTTGGTTTCATTGATAAAACCGCTGAGTTAAGCGGTAAGTCGATATTAGATCTGAAAGGCCGTGAAAACACCTTAAGGCACAGGATGGAGACCCTTGACAGATACACGGATGGTATCAGAAAAGAGATGGGTCCGACGCTGCTTCGCCTGCATTACACATACAGGGAGTACGAGGAAATACTTAAGGCAATGCGCCTTTCAGCGTTTTCAGCAAAGGCCATGTTCATCACAGGCTGGGTGGATGCCAGGGACAAACAGAGGCTTGTAAATCTCCTTGAGAAACTCTGCGGGGACCGGTTCATCTTCTCCATTGAGCGCGACCATGACGCCCCGGTCAGGCTTCGGAATATGCGCGTTTTTAAGCCCTTTGAGCTTATCGTCAAGATGATGGGTACGCCGGCCAACAGCGAGATCGATCCCACCCCCCTTGCGGCCATAACCTTCGTTCTCGTCTTTGGTCTGATGTTCGGTGACCTTGGCCAGGGCCTGGTTCTGGCCTTAAGCGGCCTGATTTTGAAGTTTATCGCAGGGAAAAGGATGCATGAGGACCTTGGTAATGCCGGCAGCATATTGTTCGCATGTGGCCTTTCTGCAGCTTTCTGCGGGATTCTTTATGGCAGCATGTTTTCCAGCGAACATTTAATCCCAGCACTCTGGATTCACCCGGTAGAAAACATCATGGGGCTCTTTACCTTCACTATACTCCTTGGCGCCGCTATCATCGTTGTCGGCCTTTGTCTTAACATCATTAACGCCTTGATTAATGCCGATTATACAGAGGCGCTGCTGGAGAAAAAAGGATTGGCCATCCTTATCCTGTACAGCGCCATTGTAATTATGATTGTCAGGTATGTGTTTTATAACCAGACAATAAGGTTGTGGGAAATCGTCACTTTTATCATTTTGCCCCTTCTTGTCTTTTCCCTTCGGGGAGTTCTTGGCCCGGTTCTTTTCAAGGCCCCCAGACCCCATAACATCGGGGAATATGTGACCGAGACGGTCATGGATATTGTTGAAATCTGCCTTAGCATGTTTGCGAATACCGTTTCATTTATAAGGGTTGGTGCGTTTGCCCTCTCCCATGCGGGATTAAGTATTGTAACGTATACCCTAGCGGGAATGGCTGATCCCAGCCTGAAATCCTCCGGGGCCATTGCCGTACTGATCATCGGGAACATATTTATCATCGGATTTGAGGGCATGATCTGCGGAATTCAGTCGATGCGTCTGGAATTTTATGAGTTTTTCAGCAAGTTCTACAAGGGGGACGGGGTCGTTTTCTCACCCTTTATCCTCAAGTCTAAATTCTCGGAGGTGTAAGATGACAAAGAAAAAATTGGTATTTCTTTCCGTGTTGGTTTTTCAGGTTGCAGTGTTCTTGTTTATAGTCATGAACATTGTTTATGCGGCCGATGCTGTTGAGGCCGCGGCTGGATCCAGCTCAATGGGTTGGGGGAAGTTTGTCGGTGCAGGAATTGCCGTAGGACTGGCCTGTATCGGAAGCGGTTACGCCGTCAGCCATATAGGGTCCGCCGGTATCGGCGCTGTAACCGAGAAACCGGAGACTATGGGAAAAATATTGGTTTTCCTGGGCCTTGCAGAAGGGATCGCCATCTACGGTCTGATTATCGCTGTCATGATACTGAGATAAGTCTGATATGGACAAAATCTATATCATTGGCGATATCCATACGGTAAGCGCCTTCAGGCTCTCCGGGGTGACCGGCGTTCTTTCCAGCAGACAGGACACTGCGGAAAAGCTTGAGGAGATTATCCGGAAAGGCGATGCCGCCATTGTGGCCATTACCAATGAACTGGCCGGCGGGATTGAGGAAAGGATAAGGGCGATCAACCTTACCCTCCCGGCTCCAGTGGTCATAGCCATTCCAGGCATTGACGATAGCCAGGGCTTCCAGAAATCGGTAATGAGCTACATATCCGAGGCGCTCGGCATCTCGCTGTGAAACTGATAGCAGTTGCATTTGACAACGTACGACAGATGACAATCCGCCGGTTATAGTAAAGGATCCGACATGGACGACAAGAAATCATTGGAAAACTCTATAAGAAATGAGGCTGAACAGCAGATCCTTGCCATTGCCCGTAAAGAAGCTGAAGAGATCAAGGGGCTTGATGACGCGTTTGCCGCCGAGATAGATGGTTTCAGAAACCTTACTAAAACCCAGACGGATGCCAGGATCAGGCAGGAGTCTTCAAAGATTGAGAACAGGGCCGGTCTGGAACTCAAGAAACTCAAGATCCGTGGCATCGAGGCATTCATAGGCCGGGCCGTCGAAGCAGCAATGAAAACGATCAGGGACAATCCCAACTATAAAAAATTCCTCCTGGACAGGCTGTGTGACGCTGTAGGCCGCATCCCGGCCGAGGCCGAGATACATCTGGAAGCTAAGGACCTCATTTTAGAAAAAGAGATCAGGACGGCGTTGAAGGCTGCGGGTGTAGACAGGGAAATCGTAATCCTGGAAGACAACAGGATCAGATGGGGGGGATGCATCATTGTTGATGTGTCAGGCGGACGCATCTTCGACAGCACGATAGAGAGGATCTATTTCAGAAAATCTCTGCTGATCCGCAGGGAGGTTATGAGAGTGATGGGCACTCCTCCCGGGGATACAGCCAAGGAGTCTTCATGCAAAATACAGTAAAAGGCAAGGTTATTTCGGTGAACGGCCCGATTGTAAAGGCGACGGGTCTTCAGGGGATCAGGATGTTCGATATCGCTGAGGTAGGGCCTTACAGGCTCATCGGCGAGGTCATCCGGCTGCTTGAGGATACAACCGTTATCCAGGTTTACGAGGACAACACAGGCCTTATGCCGGGTGACGAGGTCATGTCTAATTGCCGTCCCCTATCAGTGCTGCTGGGCCCGGGGCTGATCGCCAATATATATGACGGCATCCAGCGCCCGCTGGTCGGCATCTCTGAGGAATGCGGATGCTATATTATTAAGGGAATAAAGCTTCCCCCCCTTGATGAAAAAAAACTGTGGGCATTTCATCCTCTCCTGGAGGCAGGGGCGCATGTCAACCAGGGGGATATAATAGGCGAGGTGCAGGAAGGCCCCCTTCTTATTCACAAGGTCCTCATCCCTCCGGGTATATCCGGCACCTTAACCGGCATTGCCACGGACAGCAGCCACACCATAACCGATGAGATATACACGGTGGAAAACGGCTCAGGCATCCATCATGGAAAACTCGCCGAATACTGGCCTGTCAGGAAACCCAGGCCAAACAGGCTTAGAAAAAAGCCAAACGTCCCCCTTATCACGGGACAGAGGATTATCGACTTCTTCTTCCCCATTGCCAGGGGAGGGACCGCCGCTATTCCGGGAGGATTTGGAACAGGCAAGACAATGACACAGCATGCCCTGGCAAAATGGTGCAATGCCGATATTATCGTCTATATAGGCTGCGGTGAACGTGGCAATGAGATGACGGACGTCCTCACGGACTTCCCCAAGCTCGTCGACGAGAGGACCGGGCGCCCGCTCATTGAACGGACTGTTATGATCGCCAACACTTCGAACATGCCTGTCCCAGCCAGGGAGGTCAGCATCTACACCGGGGTAACTATCGCGGAGTATTACCGCGACATGGGATACAGCGTGGCAGTCATGGCCGACTCCACATCCAGGTGGGCCGAGGCATTGAGAGAACTGTCGAGCCGCCTTGGCGATATGCCGGCAGAAGAGGGATTCCCTCCCTATCTTGCTACCAGACTGGCGGAGTTCTACGAGAGGGCAGGTTTTGTAGAGACCCTTTCAGGAAAAGACGGGGATATAACCATTGTAGGTGCTGTGTCGCCTCCCGGCGGGGACTTTTCCGAACCAGTCACCCAGCATACCTCACGATTTGTGAGATGTTTCTGGGCACTTGATAAAGGCCTGGCCGATGCCCGCCACTATCCATCTATCAGCTGGATCGACAGTTATACGGAGTACCTCCCTGATATAGAGGCTTGGTGGAAGAACCTTGACAGCCAGTGGCTTTCCATACGGAACGAGGCTATGGGCATTCTTCTGGAGGACAACCGGCTCCAGCAGGTGGTCAAACTGGTCGGGAGCGACGCCCTGCCGCCCGTACAGCAGTTTATCCTGTTTGTAGCCGAGATACTCAAAAATGCATTCCTCCAGCAGAATGCCTTTGATCCTATTGATAAGTATTGCAGCCCGGAGAAGCAGCTCAGGCTTCTGAAGGCGATCCTGGACCTGCATCACCGGGGAATAGAGCTCATTAAAAAAGGGGTTACAGTCAAGGAGATCGCCGCTTTGGATGCCGTTTCGGAGATAGTCAGGCTCAAATCAGAGGTGCCGAACCAGGATCTTGATCGATGTATTGAACACGAGGAAAAACTCGCCCAGTGCCTGGATGCTCTTAAGGCCAATAAAGCAGCGGAGGGATCAGCATGAATACAAGTGTACACACCGAGATCGAATATACAAATCTTTCAGGCATTTCAGGCCCCCTCATATTTGTAGAGGGGGTCCGCGGTGTAGGCTATGGCGAGATTGTTGAAATCAGGGACGCCTCAGGGGCGGTACGTATGGGACAGACCCTGGAGGTGGATGAAGACAAGGCCGTGGTGCAGGTCTTTGAAGGGACGAGCGGGCTTTCCAAGCAGGGCCTGAGGATTGCCTTTGCAGGCAAGCCGCTTGAGATCCCTGTAGACCGCGACATGCTAGGCAGGGTTTTCGATGGACTTGGAAGACCTATTGACGGAGCGCCCCAGGTGATTACGGACAGGATGCTGAATATCAACGGCCTGCCCGCGAATCCCTGGAGCAGGGAATATCCAAGGGATTTTATCCAGACCGGCATATCGGCCATTGACGGTATGAACACCCTTATCCGCGGCCAGAAGCTCCCGATCTTTTCCGGCAGCGGGATGCCCCATAACCTGATCGCGGCACAGATCGCAAGGCAGGCAAAGATCCTGACGGCGGAGGAGGAGTTCATCGTAATCTTTGCGGCCATGGGCGTTAAATTTGATGTGGCAAGGTTTTTCATTGATTCCCTTGAGGAATCCGGCGTTCTTACGCACTCCGCCCTGTTCCTGAGCCTTGCGGATGCCCCCTCCATAGAGCGCCTCGTTACACCCAAGGCCGCCCTTACCCTGGCCGAGCATCTGGCATTTGATGAGGGCATGCATGTCCTTGTAATTCTGACGGACATGACAAATTATTGCGAGTCACTGAGGGAACTGTCAAGCTCACGTGGAGAGATACCTTCACGCAAGGGCTATCCGGGATACCTTTACAGCGATCTTGCATCGATCTATGAGAGGGCAGGCCGCCTTAAGGGGCACAAGGGCTCGATCACCCAGATGCCCATTCTAACCATGCCTAGCGATGATATCTCCCATCCCGTTCCGGACCTTACAGGCTATATCACTGAAGGCCAGATAGTCCTCGAAAGGGAGTTGTTCAACAAGGGGATCTACCCGCCCATCGCAGGCCTGCCATCACTATCCAGACTGATGAAAGACGGCATCGGCGAGGGCAGAACACGAAAGGACCACGCCCAGGTTGCCGCCCAGCTCTTTGCATCTTACGCCAAGGTTAAGCGCATCAGGGCGCTTGCTGCCATAGTAGGCGAGGAGGAGCTCTCCGACCTTGACAAGATATACCTGAAATTCGGGGCAACCTTTGAGGAAAGGTTCCTCAGCCAGGGCTATGAGGAAAACAGGTCAATCGAACAGACACTGGATATAGGCTGGCGCATGCTTTCACTCCTCCCCAGGGACGAGCTGTACCGCATTGCCAAGGAGGACATCCAGAGGTACTATATGCCTGAGAGCGGGGCGGCATAATGGCAAAAATCGAGCTTCCACCTACAAAATCAAGCCTGAGAAAGATCAAGGAAGAGCTTGTGTTTGCCTATGAAGGCCACGACCTTCTTAATCAGAAAAGGGAGATACTCGCTATCGAGATCGTTAAGAAGATAGGCGAGATCAGGAGGATTGAGAATGAGTTTCAGGATATGCTGAATGATTTATATGAATGCTATCGGGACGCAGCCGTGGACATGGGGGCACAGAACATTACCCTGAAGGGCAGCTCCGAGAAGAAGGCCTATGCCATTAAGTTTGAATTTGTCAAGCTCATGGGGCTGAGGCTGCCGAAGATTACACTGGGGCTTTTGCCTTTTCAGCCGGATGAAAGCATGCCGAGTACAACCGCCTCCTATGACAGGGCAAGGGAGCGCTCACGCAGGGCGCTTCAATCTCTTACTGAATACGGGACCATTTCCAAAGAGATCATCATGCTCTCCCGGGAACTGAAGAAGGTTCAGCGGCGCGTGAATGCGCTTGAAAAGGTGTTCATACCCCCCCATGAGGAGGCAAAAAAGTACATTATTGACAGGATTGAAGAGATGGAACGGGAAGAGGTCTTTGTAAAAAAGCTTATCCGGCAGAGGACAGACCATGGATAAGAGCTGTCTGCTTGATTTTATTATGTTATAATTGCATGCATGGTTATTCCTGATGTGTAAAAGTAACAGCGCGTCACCTGAAACACTAATTCTATAAAGGAGATAATATATGCGTTTCATATCCGAGAAACTTGTTGAGCTGGTTGAAAAGCACTACGATGATATCATAAAACGATGGATAGAGATTATTAAAATTGACCCTACAACATCAACCTATCAGAAGGATATTGAGTACCTTGGCGCAAAGGCGAAATACATTCTCAAGCATATAGACCGGTGGATAAGCTATGACACCATGAAGGAGGATGTAGGCAAAAGGTATGCCGCTGAGGGCATGGAGTTATTCAGGATGCAGATTCCGCTCTGCGAGGTTATCAGATCCATGTATCTGCTTCGTAGGACACTGTGGTTATTTGTCGTAAATGAAAGCGATTTTGATTCCGTACTTCAGATGCATCAGATGAGGGAATTAAACGACAGGGTTATATTATTCTTTGACAGGGCGGAATACTATGTAATACGGGGATACATGGAAGAGATGAACAGAAAAATAAAGGAGCTGTGGAAACTCAAGCAGGAAGATACGGAAAAAATATTCTTTATTAATTCATTCTATAAACAGTAATATTCGTTTTAAGTGCTGAAATGTTTCAACCGGCACGGTGATCGGGCCCTGCCGAATTATTAGAGAAAATCCTTATGCAGCACCAGGTCACCGGACAGGCCGATTGTTGAGCCCCCTCTTGTGAGGGGGCTTTTTTTATCTTATACAATCTCTCATTAAATTGAAATATCAAATAAACCTGTGTGCGCTTGCAGGCTGGACATTAGATCTGTGATGCCGCAAAGAAGGCACTGCGCTGGGTCGCCTGCACGCCGCCACCGTTGCTGTTTCCGTTGCATTCACCTATGATAAAGATCTGGCCGGCCGATCCGGAGAACCTCATCGCCTCATCCTGCCTTGGTTTGAGGCCTGCGTAGAGGACCACGCTGTCCGCCTGGACGGACTTCTCGCTGCCCGAGGCATCTTTATAGGTCACCTTTCCATCCGCAATCACGGTGGTTATGGCATTCATGACCGAGCTGCAATTTTTCAGGTTCTTGAATGCCATTGCGATATTCTCCAGCTGATGTGGACCGCTTTCCTCAACAAGGTCCTTGCCGCTTGACAGGACCGTTACATTGTTGCCCGCATTGGCCAGATATATGGCTGTCTCTATGCTGTATCCCCCGGCACCCACTATAACCACATTCTTTCCCAGTTCCTTTTCCTTGCCGTAGACGCTGTCGATATTATATACATTTTTACCCTCTGCGCCCTTGATCTTGGGAACACTGGGCTCCGCGCCGATCGCAACCAGGATTGAATCATACTTTTTAGCCTTGATCGTATCGGGCGTGGCCGCGGTATTCAGAATAACCTCGACACCTGTCTTTTTTAACTGGCGGACAAGGTAATCCTTGAAGTCCATCAGCGGCCATTTGAAGTTTGAAAAATCCGCGTGCCTGAGCAGGCCGCCGAGGTAGCCCGTCTTTTCATACAGCGTCACCCTGTGTCCTCTTTCAGCGGCAATGACGGCCGCCTTCATGCCTGCCGGGCCCCCGCCGATGACGGCCACCTTCTTTGTTACCGTAGGGGCCTCAATGATCCTTACGGCCGAGTCGATTCCCACCTTCGGATTCACGGAACAGACGGTAATCCATGGCGGATATTTCCATCCGTGGCATTTGTTGCACATGAGACAGGGCACCACATCCTCGCCCCTTCCCTCATAGGCCTTCTTGCCGTATTCCCAGTCTGAGATAAGGGGTCTGGCCATGGCGATTATATCGGCCTTGCCGGTTGCGATGTACTCGTTATTCTGATCCAGGTCACCGAATCCGCCGTTGGGCGCCACATAAACCTTCGCGCCGCTTTCCTTGATGGCCTGGGCATATTTGAGGGCTGCAGGCGCGGAACCCTTGTTCCAGCCGAAACCCAGATAGGAGTTGCCTGCCATAAGCTGAAGGATGTCAACAACGCCCTCCCACTGTCTGGCAGATCCGATGATTTCCTCCTGTGTGTATGAGACGGAGTCCTGCGGCGCCGATTCCACCATCAGTATCCTCGCCCCTATCAGGAAGTCCTGGCCAAGGGCCTTTTTTAAGGCCTTGCACAGTCTGACGGAAAAACCCTCGCGCTGTTTATTGTCCCCTTTGTACTGAACCATCTGCAGGGTCGTCATGTCATAGCCGAAACCCTGAAAGACCTTCAATTGTCCGATGGCCTCTTCAATCAATTGCTCCACAATCTCGTCGGAAAGAGGATCCACCGTATGTTCCGGTCCAGGCGGGATCGTCTCCTGGTCATGGGTCAGGACATACAAGGGCACGGTAGCTTTTGCGCCATAGGAGTGGATGCCTTCTATCATCTGACCCAGGTAATTCTGCACGCCCGTATCTTCAATGTCATAGATAATCATATGGGCGCTGTCACCCATCTGTTTGCTTCTCTCACGGCCCGTGATCATGCGGGGGGTGACAATAGCGGCCCCGTTCTTGGCCAGATTAGCGGCATAGAACCGGCTGGGTTCGGCAGGATAATTTTCTCCTCCCTGAAGGAAATGGGGGTAGCCATTGGTGGAAAAAATCCTGCTCTTCAGGATCACATTGCCGATTCTGAGGGGCGACATAAGATGACTGTACCTGGTCCCGTCAAAACCGGTCGCCTTCTTCTCGGCCTTTTCAGCTGCCGCTGCGGAGCCGGTTTGTAAGACCGGATTAACGACTCCTGCCATCTTATCAAATGCCAGCGCTGCAGCAGGCGCCACACCGGCGGCTACGATAAACTGCCGCCTTCCCATAAGCGATTTTTTTAGACTCATAATTCCCTCCTTTTTGATTTGTTTTATTAAATAGTTGTGAACCAAGGATCAATCTTCATCTGAATATAGACCTGCACATCCGGTTTCAGATTTTAAAAAATTCACTAAGGTTTCTCAATTACCTTCTGTAGAAAAACTGAATGAAAGAAAAACCTGCCGTATACTGGGAAAACCATATGTGGGTTGACACTTTGCGTCAAGAAATTTCACTCTTATTGCAAAATATCCATTATTTATCTGCAATATTATCGAGGCGTCAGATCTGAGATGCAGCGGCAAAGGCAGTGCGTGTGCATGCACGCACCATGCCGCCCACCTCCTGACAGTCGCCGATTGCAAAGTACCGGCTGGCTGAACCGGAAAACTTCAGGGCCTCATCCTGCCTCGGCTTAAACCCGCCGTAAATCACTACGCTGTCAGCCTGTATGGAATTCTCATTCCCTTTTGCATCGACATAGGTCACCTTGGCATCTGAAATGCCTTTGGCTGTGGCCTCCGTAAAAAAGCTGAAGTTTTTCATTTCCAGGTAGGAATCAATGTCCTGGTGCATACCTTCAGATTTCATTAATTCCTTCCCGGATGCCAGGACCGTTACCGTGTGACCGTTTTCAGCCAGATACATGCCTGTCTCGGTGCCAATCAGATCGCCGCCGATAATTACGACATTTTTGCCCAGGGTCTTCTCCTTTCCGAAGGCATCAACCGCATTAATCACAGTCTTTCCATCTGCGCCCGGAATATTCGGGATGACAGGCTCTGCCCCGATGGCTATAATTACCGCCTCGTATCCTTTTGACTTGATCATCTCAGGGGTGGCAGTCGTTTTTAACTGCACATCGATACCATTTTTTTTCATCTGGCGGACAAGGTAGTCCTTATAATCCTTGAGGGGCCATTGGAAGGAGGCAAAATCAGTGTGACGCAGCAGGCCGCCAAGGGCGTCGCCCTTTTCGAAGAGCGTCACCTTATGACCCCTTTCTGCAGCCGTGAGGGCCGCCTTCATACCGGCCGGGCCTCCGCCGATGACTGCAACTTTTCTGGAGGCTACTGGGGGGATGATCATTTTACTGACCTTGTTTTCAAGGCCTGTTATCGGATTAACGGAGCACACGTCGAGATTGGGCGTGAGGGCATTCCCCTGGCATTTGTTGCACAGGATACAGGGCACAACATCCTCACCTCTTCCCTCATAGGCCTTCTGGCCGTATTCCGGGTCGCTGATAAAGGCCCTGGCCATAGCAATCATATCGGCCTTTCCGCCGGCAATGAACTCTTCGTTCAAGTCCAGGTCCTGGTATCCGCCAATCGGGGCCACGACGATCTTTGCGCCGTTTTTCTTTACAGCCTCTGCATATTTAATGGTTAAGGGCTTTCCCTTTTTTGAATTATAACCCATGGGATGTGAAGAGGGGACGTCCCACCCCCGAAGCTGAAGGATGTCAACATAGCCCTCAAAAAGTTTTGCGTATTTGACAAGGTCCTCTGTGGTATAGCCGCCGGAGCCGGGCTCCTCCTCACCGCTGACCTGCGCCTCTATCAGGAAATCCTGACCGCATGCCTTTTTAATAGACTGACACAACTCAATGACAATGCGAGCACGGTTTTCATGGCTCCCGCCATATTGGTCCGTCCTTTTGTTCAGAAGGGGAGACAGTGAGCATGCGAAAATGGAGGAACGGTAAGACATGTAGATGCATGCCATGTCAAAGCCCAGGGCCTGATAGCGCTTTGCCGTTTTTGCAAAACCCTCATTCATTTCCTTTATCATGTTGACGGGCATTTCCTTTGATTCGCCGAACATGAAATACCTCAGCTGGCCTGACTGCCTGGGCGGAGAGATATCGCTGATGCTGTATCCCCTCGGCTCCTGAAATTGGGTAAGGCACACATTGGCCTTGGCGCCATAGAAATGAATGATATCCGTCAGCTGCGCGATATAATTCTGAACGCCTGAGTCATCGATGTTATATTTCTCGGCCGAAAGTGTAACAACAGCAGCCCCGTCCCTGGCAACGTTCGCAACATGGGTCATGACCGGATCAGCAGGGAAGGTCTCCGGCCCCTGCAGATGAGAGGGAAGGGACCTGGTGGCCATCATCCTGTTCTTCAGGACAACATTCCCTATTTTGATCGGCGACAAAAGATGGTTGTACCTGTTACTATAGGCGCCTCCGAGACCGTCAGTTACAGTCCTTTCGGATGCGCCGGCGGCACCTGTCTGATAAACCGGGCTTACGCCTCCTGCAAGCTTATTTAATGCCAGTGCTGAAGTTGACGTAACGCCGGCGGCAATAAGGAACTGCCGTCTTCCCATGATCGATCTTATTAAACTCATCGTGACTCTCCTTTGCAGATATATATCTCATTAGTCAAAAACGCATGGCGAAAATGAAACTCCCCTGTGCATGGCGTTCGGCTGCACACAGGGGAGTGTTTTTTAATGGACTGACATTATGGAATTAAACAAAATCATCCCGTGGGGCTGTTTATTTGGCCAGCGAGATAACAATGTTTCCGCTATAGGTCTCTCCTGCTTTGATTGCCTTTTCCTTGCCGTCAATCTTCATAATTACCTTGGCGCCGTTGGCTCCCTCAATGGAACCCTTCTCAACAACGAGCTTGCTGATCAGGCTTTCCCCTGTGACAGTCCATTTACCGCCGTCCTGCACAGTCACATTGATGCTGCCGGTTTCGTTCCTGTAGTTCCTGTTTGCTACATGGCCGAGGTAATAATACTCGTTAATGGTGAAATGTGTGTTCTGCTTCCCTGTTTCATCAACATGTCTTGTCTCTGTCAGGGAGATTGCGCCTGTCAGGCTTGCGCCCTTTCCGATAGAGACATCCAGTGCGTTGCCGCTCTGGGTATAATAGCCGCTTCCGTTGAAGACATTACCCTTATAGTTGCCGTTTGTAAGGATCAGTTTAGCACCGGCACTGCCACCGGGCATGCCACCCTGCTGTCCGCCGCCTTCGCCCCCGCGACCACCGGCCATGTCGCCGCCGGGAGCGCCGCCTGCCTGTCCGCCGGGCATACCGCCCTGGGGCATGCCACCCTGCTGTCCGCTCCCTTCACCGCCGCGGCCACCGGCCATGTCACCGCCGGGAGCGCCGCCTGCCTGTCCGCCGGGCATGCTGCCCTGCTGTCCACCCGGCATTCCACCCTGTCCGCCGGCTGAAGCCCCGGCTTTTGTTACACTGCCGTTTTCAGAAGGCCATCCTGCGGCCTCCTTGAACTCGGTATTGAATCCATTCATACTTCCGCCGACCGTGCTGTCATCGTTGTCGATCATTTGCAGTAAGATGCCGGACGCGGAATTCAGCACTGCGTTGTCGGCCACAAAGCTGACACCACCCCTTTTGTGCAGGAAAATAGCCTCTTCGGCGTTGACAACCGTTCCGTCCAGAACATTTACAGTGCCGCTGCCGTGGGTCATGAAGCCCCAAACTGCATTGATTGTGGTCGGCTTGCCTTTTCCGGTAACGGTCTCAATGGTCTTGCCATCTGCGTCTTTAAGCTCAATCTTTCCGGTTGAGGACTCATAGGTGCCCTCGCCGCCGGTATAGATTCCGGCATAGGTGAGCCCTTTGAAGGTAACGCCATAAAAATTCTGCTTTGCGTTGCCGATTAGATATGTGCCGTAGCCTGTGCCGTACTTGCTGCTGTAGGAGAACTTGCCTGAGGACATTCCACCCTTTGAGGCCGGCAGGATTTCCATTTCAGTGTCTACCACATTCATCATAGGACTTGTACAGGCATCTGTGGACAGGATTGCCCACCCGCCTGAAGAGATCTTTGAGCCTATGACCGTAAGGGTGGAGTAGTCTCCCAGCATGTTGCCGGCACGTATGCCGCCCTGGATGCCCAGAACCCAGGGAGGAGAGAGCATGATATTCTGATTGGCGCTGTTGACATATTCCTTGTAGGACTGGGTCAGGGGATTTGCACCCAATGTTGTGACGGTTGAATCCTTGACAAGGATCTGGGCGTGGTTATCAGAAATAAATGCCGCGCGTAAAAAGCCTTTTGTGTCTATTTTCATGGAATTGACTTTCACCTTGGCATAATCAGTTGCGAGGATCATGGCGCCGAGCCCGGAAAAGTCAGAGGCATTTTTGCCGTCGCCGTTATCGGAGGCGTTTACAGACCCGGTCACGGTGATATCGGTGCCTTTTCCAGTAGCGATAACTGCGTTGAAAGCTTCACCGTTGGCTACGAGATTATCAAGGTCGATCGTTGAAGCAGGGGCATCTTTATCAGCCAGCAGGGAGTTCTTGTCCACTATCTTGCCGTCTTTAATATAGTAGCCGACGCTGAATTTGTCGTTGCCGCGGCGTGTATAGGTGGTTGGCGCCCCTTCAAAGGTTGTAACTGCTTCAATGCTTTTTCCATTCACAGTTACAGTTTTTGTGCCCTGCGAACCGGCGGGCAGGGTGCCGAAGAAAAATGCAAAAGCCAATGCGATAGAAAGAATAAATAAGATACGATGAATAGATAATCTGGTCTTCATTTTTTTTCCTCCTGTTTTAATGTTTGGGGTGAGTTGAAAAGGGACGATCTTTTGATTAACGGAATATAGAAAAATTACCTTTGCATGTCAAACGCATTTCAGCCGCATGGAGCCGTTTATTCTTTTTTACCCAGCCAGCCTTCTTTAAGGAAGTAAAGCAGCAGGATAAAAGCTACCAGGGCCATAAGACCCAGTGCAAATGGATAACCCCAGGTCCATTCAAGCTCCGGCATGTTCCAGGGCGAGGCCCGGGTATTGAAATTCATCCCGTAGATTCCTGCGATGAGGGTCATTGGAACGAATACCGCCGTAATTATCGTCAGCACCTTCATAATTTCATTAGTGCGGTTGCTTATGCTCGAGAGGTAAACTTCCATCAAGCCCGAGGTTACATCACGATAATTCTCGAGCAGGTCAATGATCTGAACCATATGATCATAGCAGTCCCTCAGATAAACCCGTTCTTCGTCGTCGATCAGCGGTATAGGGTCGCGATAGAGGATATTCATTGTCTCCCGAAGCGGCCATGCGATGCGCCGCAATGTAAGCAGGCCATGCCTGAGTTCGTGGATCTGGCTGATGAGGCTGTGGTCCGGCTGTGCGACGATGGCGTCCTCCAGGGATTCTACCAGTTCTCCATATTGCTCCAGGACAGGGAAATAGCAGTCGATAACCGCGTCAATCAATGAATATGTGAGATGATCAGGGCCGGCAGTGCGCATCCGGCCGGTGCCCGTGCGGATACGGTCAAGAACAGGATCAAAATACCTGCCGGCCTGCTCCTGAAAACTCAACACGAAGTTTTTGCCTAGAAAAATGCTGACCTGCTCGGAAGAGTATTTCTCCTCGGACTTGACGATGCGGACGACAATGTAGCAATAATCCCTGTACTGCTCGAGCTTTGGACGCTGATGCACGTTGATTACATCTTCCAGGGCCAGTCGATGGAGGTTGAAGATCTCTCCCAGTCTGGTGATGACGGAAAGATCTCCCAATCCTGCAACGTTAATCCAGGTAACAGGCCATTGGCTGACAAAGGACCGGACTGTCTGCAGATCTTCGATATCCTTTTCGATTGCCCTGTCAGGGCCGAATGCCACTATGCGAATGACCGGCTTAGGGGCATTAGGATCGACAATCAGGGTTCCGGGGGCGCTGCCGGGGAGAGAACGCCGGGAAAACAGTGACGCGTGTGTCCTGCCTTTATGTTTCTTGCGTGGCATGGTCTTACTCCATGAGTTGCTGATTATCTGTTTGATTGAGCGGCTGGAAGTGAAAAACGGTCATAAATCCGGAACCGGGCTTATCCGGCGAAATCAATGACTGCGTTGTCCGGTATAATGGCCTGTTTTTCGACAACCACCACCCCGTCCCTCAACTTCCATCCATCGCCCCCTGCATCCTGGACATTCCCGCTCACTATCCTTACGCCCCTGCCGATCCTGGCGTCCTTGTCGATAATACACCCTTCTATGTAGCAATCCTGTCCTATCCCAATATCCGGACGGCCGAGAATCCTGTTCTGCTCCCTCTCCGTCCCTGTCTCATACCGGTCCGCGCCCATCATGATCGTGTTGATCAGCCTGGAGCCCTTTCCCACGAGGCTGCGCACCCCGATGATGCTTCTGCGGATGAAGGCGTCGTCCACGACGCACCCTTCGCTCAGAACAGCTTTCTCTGCATCGGTCCTCGTGATCTTGCTTGGAGGAAGGAACCTGGGGTGGCTGTAGATGGGTGCCGTCTCGTCATAGAAGCTGAAGGGGGGCAGGGGGTCGACAAGGCCGAGATTTGCATCAAAAAAGGACCTGATGGTCCCTATATCTTCCCAGTACCCTTCAAAGAGGTATGAATCCACCTTAAGGTCAGGTGAACTTACGGTCTCAGGGAAGATCTCCCTGCCGAAATCCGTGTGAGTATCTTTATACAGGATCTCCTCAAGGACCGCACGTTTAAAGACATAGATGCCCATGTTCGCAAGGCATTGCCCTGGCCTCGCCTCTTTCCCGAGGTTTTTCCAGGTCTGGGGCATTATCTCCAGCCCGTCTATGACAGACTGGTCACGGGGTTTTTCCACAAACCGGATGACCTCGCCTGTGCCGTCTATGTCAAGGATGCCCAGTTCAGGCGCCTTTTTACGTGCGACCGGGATGGCTGCCACCGTCACGTCGGAATTTTTCCGCCTGTGTTCAGCCATTATGCTGCCGTAATCCATCCTGTAGATATGGTCACCTGATAGTATAAGATAATGGTCAAAGTTGAACCTGGAATAATGTCTGAGGGTCTTCCTGACCGCGTCCGCCGTGCCCTGAAACCAGTCCACGGATTCCATCGTCTGCTCGGCGGCAAGTATCGATACAAACCCGTCCTGGCGGAAGTTGTCGAAGCCGTATGTCCTGTTGACGTGGCGGTTGAGGCTGGCGCTGTTGAACTGGGTCAGGACGAAAATGCGATAGATATTGCTGTTAAGGCAGTTGGATATTGGTATGTCTATAAGCCGGTATTTGCCGTTTAACGGCACTGCAGGTTTGGAACGAAGTTTTGTCAGAGGATACAGCCTTGTACCCTTGCCGCCGCCAAGTATTATCGCAAGAACGTCTTTCATATCCGCCCTCATCAGCCGGTGATTAGATCGTTTAAAAGGAATTACCTGTATATAAGCTTCATAATAAGAATGGGGATAATCAAACACATGGTAACTGCATTAGCAAGTATTATAGGCAGGCTTTTAATCAGAAGCCCGTAAATCAGCCACATTAAAACGCCCGCGATAAACAGAACATACATGAACAATGAAATATCATGTGTCTGTTTTGTCTTTAAAGTTTTTAAGGCCTGCGGCACAAAAGAAACAGTAGTCAAAATAGCTGCAATAGTTCCGGTTATATTGATAAGGGTCATATTTTTTAAATACTGACATCAAAGGTGAATTTTAAAGGGAGTATAGGGATTTTGCAACTGCATGTCAAACGCAATTAAAGACATCCCCATGCCCGCACGTATGCCATTTTATAGGTCATCCCCTCTCAATGCATTTCTTGAAGCTCTGTCCACAAGTGTAAAAATGTTATCAATATCATCTTTTTGATGTGATGCCTTATGTCCATGCACTCTTATAAATTCACAATCCAGCCGATCGGTTATTCTAAAAAATTCCTGATACAGTTCGGAATTGTTGAGGGGCCTGTTTTTCTTAGAACAATAATCATTTTGCTCAAAGTGATCACGTCTTCCCCGTAAACCCATGATGTTTTGAGAATCCGTATATATAATTACCCTGCGCCGCGATGCCTTAACATCGCCAAGCGCCCATAATAAGGCCTGCAATTCCAGCTTCGTCGAAGAGGTATGTTCAAATCTCCTCACTTTCACGCGCGACCTCAATAAGCCCAACGAAAGCCCCGGTTTGGAAATAGAGAGGTAGGCCCCGTATCCGATCCCTGAACGGGTATTTACACTCCCATCCGTAAATATCATCAGTTCATCCATAAAAACCATCGAGTGTCGGCCGGTCATTATTAAAGTCATACCCGGTGTACCACCGGCTCCGCCGGTGGTACACCGGGTATGACTTTTTTCCAATCTGGCTTACATCAATTACAACTTTATTTTCTTCGATATCTCCTTGATCCTTTTTTTGAGCGAAGCCCCAGGCAGCGGACACAGCTATCAAAACGGATGCGAAAAGGACAATAAAGGATCTGGCTTTAATCTTCATGGTTAACTCCCGTATAAAATAGTTTAGTATTGCAAGGTAACATTTCAGATGTTGAATCCTGAGAAATAAACTTTCATGACTTAAGGTCTAAGTTTTTATTAATGCTTGAATTCACCCCATGGAGTTATCATTCCAAACTTTTCAGCGAAATTTCTTGAAAGATGCCTTCTTTCCTTGCGCAATCTGGAACGTTCCGGCGCTGTATCAAAAAGCTTTTTTTCCTGTTCGGATTCAGGAACTACAGGCGGGACGGGATGGGGTTTCCCATCCTTGTCAAGGGCTACAAAGGTCAAAAACGCCGTTGCCCCCACAAAGCGATCTCCAGTCCAGAGATCCTCTCCCATTACCTTTACAAATACCTCCATGGATGTGTTACTGGTCCAGGAGACAAATGCTTCAACGTGTATGGCCTGACCGACCTTGAGAGGACGAAGAAAATCCACTGAGTCGGTTGAAGCCGTAACAACAATATTCCTGGAATGCCTCCTTGCGGATAGTGCTGCTACATCGTCGATATAAGACATGACCTTTCCACCGAATATCGTACCGACATTATTGGCATCGGGCGGGATGATGAGAGCAGATTTTATAACCAGCGACTCCTTAACCCTTTTTCCTTCCATATTGTCTGTCTCCTTATATTTATTCAGATTTCTGCTTAAGTTTAAAAGGGTTCATTTCGAGCAGAAGGCAGAGTACCAGGCCTGCTCCTAATCCCCAGTTTATTCCCGCGGTAACGATTATCGCGCCTGTTGTTCCAGCTATTCCAGCCGATGTTTTATCTTTGCTGACCAGGTCAATTGCAATATAGGAGCATGCTATTCCCTGCACCAGCAAGGTGACAGCAAGGGCAACAGGCAGAATGGGTTCACAGAGAGAAGTGACCGGCAAAAACAGCACAAAGATCGCCGCAAAAAGTTTAAAGGTCCCCATTCCGCTGAATATGGACTGCATTGCCGCTTTTCCCTCTTTGTATCTTTCGCCGATTGAAACTGAAACTGCCGCCCACAACGGGCCGGCCATCGGGACAAACGGCGCAAACAGCGAAAGCAGCAGATTGCGGACTCCCGAGATGACATTGGAGCGGTTGGAATTATATTCTATTTTTTCCTCCGGTCTTTCTTCTTCAGCTTCTTTGAGCACTGCCTCTGCCGTAATGATCTCACCAAAGGCTATTATATATACGGCAAATGCCATTGGAAGCGCCGAGATGAATATGTCCAGGGAAGGAAGCCCTATTGAAAAAACACTGTAATTTTCAAACAGCTCTCCGAATCGTAACGGTATGAAGCCCCACTCTATCGTCGGTATGGAAAATTCACCCATTATCGGACCGACAATCATTGCAACAACCAGTCCGGGCAGCATCCCGTATTTGCCCACCTGAGTGAGCAATCTGCTTTTCTGCTTTTTCAGCTTAAAGCGCATTGAGAAAAGCATGATAAATGTCACTAATCCGCCGGCTCCTATTGATATCGGGTATTGCTCAAGATAGCCTCCCGGCTTAACCACCCTGTCGATTGCCGCAAAGGCGGCCCCCAGAAGGATGCCCGCCTTCAGAGAAACCGGAATAATCTTCATCAGCCTGTGGGCCAGCCCGGTCACTCCGAGTATAATAAACAAAAACGCTACAAGTATCTGCAATGCTATTATTGCATAAACCGAATCTGGCCCTACCGCATACCCGCTCAGGAATACAAGTATTAATGACAGCGCCGAGGCCACCCAGCCGGGGACTACCGGATCGCTGAATGTAACATGAAGCACCCCAAGAAATTCCGCAATTGCGACCACAGTAAGCGCCACTTCCCTTGTCATGCCGAGGGTCTCCTCCAGTACGGGAACGGCTGAAAGGCCGACGGCAATCAGTAATATTGCCTGCAATAATTCCGGGATTTCCAACCGGTAATGCACAATTGGAATGCGCAGTAAAAAACGATTAGAATTCAAGATATGATACCTCCCTTTTATCCGCTATGAAAGTTTGAAAGGTTAACTGCTATCGGCTGAAGCCGATTGCTTCAGGGGGAATGGTCCAAGGCCTTTCGAGGATGCAATTCGACTTGCTCATGCTCCAGAGCAGCTCACGCGATCAGGCCAGAGTTTTCATGCCGGCTGCCCCTTTGCTGCTGATTTGTAAATATCCAGGTACCTTTCTGCGGAACGGTCCCAGGAAAAGTCGGATTTCATACCGTTTCCCATAAGCCTTCTCCAGACCTTATTGTCCTTATATAAACCAACGGCTGTTTTAAGTGCATCAAAAAGCGCCTGTGAATTGTACAGCCCGAATTTTAACCCGTTTCCCTTCATCAGCTGGCTGTCAAACTGCTCAATGGTATCGTTCAGGCCGCCGGTAGCCCTGACAACCGGGACTGTACCGTATTTGAGCGCGTACATCTGCGTAAGGCCGCACGGCTCGTAACGCGACGGGATAAGAAATATGTCCGCGCCGGCCATTATCCGGTGTGCCAGGGGGTCATTGAAACCTGTAAATATCGCCATCCTGCCCGGATTGCGATCCGCGGCCTTCCTCAGGGCATTTTCAACCTGTTCATCACCGGAACCCAGCAGGATCATGCCGGTATCCAGTTTAAGCGCATCCTCCAGGACCGGCATAAGGATATCAAGTCCTTTCTGTTTATCAAGGCGCGATATCATCCCGATCAGAGGTTTGTCAATGAGGCCGGGATCAAGGGCCGTCTCCCTCAGAAGCTCCTTTTTGCACTTGCTTTTTCCTGACAGGGCCTTTCTTGAATAGAGGGCGGATATGTGCCGGTCCTTTGCAGGACTCCACTCATTGTAATCGACGCCGTTAAGTATGCCGTGCAGGGCGTTCCGGCGGCCGAGAAGGACGCCTTCCATGCCGAGGCCGTACTCGTGGCTCATGATCTCCCCTGCATAGGTCGGGCTAACGGTTGTTATTGCGTCGGAATAGACTATGCCTGCCTTGAGCAGGCTTATACTCCCCCAGTACTCCAGTCCGTCAGGATGGAAGTACTTGGGCCCTGACAGTCCGGTCATGGCCAGCTTATCGGAATTGAATATCCCCTGGTAGCCCATGTTATGGATGGTGAAGACGCTGGATGCATTTGAAAGGCCTTTGGATGTTCTATAGGGGCCCTTTAAAAGGGCGGGGACAAGGCCTGTCTGCCAGTCATGGCAGTGGACGATATCAGGCGAAAAACCTGCGGCCTGTGAGGTTTTAAGGGCGGCATGGGAAAAAAAGCCGAAACGTTCAAGGTTGTCATAATAATCGCCCTTTGAATTTCCGTAGAGGTTAGGCCTGTCAAACATGTCTTCACGTTCCACCAGGTAGACAGGGATGTCCTCGCCCAGGGATGTCTCAAAAATATTTGCCCTGAGGGTCCTTTCTCCGAAAGGTATTTCAATGTCTCTGAGGATCATCAGCGTTTTATAACCTCCTTCCCTGATGATGCGATAGAAGGGCATGACCAGCCTCACATCAACACCGGCGCGCCGGAGCGCAAGGGGAAGCGAACCTGCCACATCGGCAAGGCCCCCTGTCTTTGCAAAGGGCATAACCTCGGATGAAAGAAAAAGGACCTTAATATTATCAGGCATAAATCCTCACGATTCTGTTAAGTTATAGATTACCTATCGGCATCCATTTGTCAATAATCCCATTTCCAGTTTATTCCCACACCGGTCGATGAATTTTCACGCAGCTCGGTGTCTATTGTGATATTGGGCGTCACCTCCCATGTGAAGGATGCCTTTCCGCTTTCTGTCCCCAGGCCTTTTTCAACCTCTATATAGATTTCATCACTCAGGTATTTTCCGACGCTGACGGTGGACCCATCGGCGCTCTCCTCCGATTGCTTCAGCTCCAGCTGGTCAACGCCGAGTATTTTTCTCGTGCTGCCCAGGATATCGTACCTGCTTTTTCCCATCATGCTGTTCAGGGAGCTTCCGATTGCAATAGCCTGAAATGGGGTGATCTGTGATATATCTCTGTTGTAAAGCAGATAGGCCAATATCTCGTCCGGCGGCTTGGATGGATCGGATGTAAGTGTAATCTCGGGTTTTTTCAGATCGCCTTTCAGGTTTATGAAGGCAGTAATCTGGCTTGTCTTTGCCTCGCCTGTGCATTCAATCTGGGGTGACATGGGGTACCTGCCGTCCAGGTCCACCCGGCCGTCAGTCAGTTCAAAGCGCTTGCCCAGAAAATTATAGCTGCCCCGCAGCACCGACAGCCTGCCGACTATTACCGGCTTATCTATTGTCCCCTTGACATCGATATCTCCTTTCCATTCGGAATTGAGGCCTCTTCCTGTCAGGTACACCTGTCCTTCTCCTTTAACAGACATGTCTAAATTCATAACGGATTTTTTTGATGCAACTTTCTGCTCAACGGTCTGATCCTGTCCAGGCACATTGATTTCTTTTACCTCCAGGTCGGTAATATCGGCCGGAAGCCTCTCCGGTATCCTGTACTCACCCTTGTCAATGGAGAGCTTGCCGGCAAGGGTATGACTGTACAGGGTCCCTGAAATGGTGGGTTTGCCGCTGACCGTGAAGGCAGTCGTATGGGTGCTGAGAAAAAGCAGGTTTTTAAGGGTGAGTGAAAGGCTGTAGGGGAACTGCCTGGAGGGGGAAAAGTCAACCCACCCCTTACCGGATATCTTTCCACCATGTCCGTCAGCGCCTGATATATTGTTTAGTATGAACCTGTTCAATTCAGCTGAAATATCCGCCCTGATATCCTTTATAAAGATACCGGTCATGTCATTTTTATAGCTTCCATTTTCAAGTGCTGCCTTTCCTGTGATCTCCGGGGACTTAATAGTGCCCCTGATATTGAAATCCATATCCAGCTTCCCCATGAACCTCTGATTATAAAGTCCGGCCAGCAGGGCAAGATCGGAAATATCTATCGCTGCTGAAACGCGGCCGTTCAGCTTCTCCTTTTCCGGGATGCCGAATGAAAAGGGGTACAAGGAAAGGTTTAAAGGCATATCCATTTTAAGATCAAAGGTTTTTCCCGTGGCGCTTTCCAGGTTAAGCTCTGCCTCCAGCTTTTTGGATCGAAGCTGCGCCCTGGCCGCAATATTGAAGGAAGGCATGTCCTCCTCCTGCGGGTATCGCAGACTCAGGTTTTTCAGGGTAAACTGCGTTCCTGCTTCAGGATTTTTCAAAGTCCCTGAAAGGACAATGTTTCCGGTAGCAGACCCTTCCAGCTGGGTGATGCCGGGCAGCTGCATGAGAGAGGCGGGTATGTTGTTGAAATCCATGTTGAAGTCGGTAGAGTCCTTAGAGAATATGCCATGCCCGTTGATAGTCCCACCTGCAAAGTAAAACTCCATGGATTCAATTTCCAGGGCCCCCTTTGCCCGTGTCATCCTTAGCGGTTCTGTCAGATTTACAGGCAGTATCCCATACTCACCCCTAAGCATGTTGACGCTCAGGGATTGTCTCAGGGAGGAAAGGGAGATGCTGCCTGATGCCTCTACTATAACCCCGTAGCCGGCATGGCCTGACCCTTTTAAGGTAAAATTCATATCGCCCGGCTTGCCCCTGGTGCTGATATCTACTGATTTAACAAGGACATTTTTATTCGTGTATCCCTGCATGGAGGCCCTGGCTGATATCTCAGGGTCTTTCAGCTCTCCTGACAGCCTAAGGCCCAGGCTGATATCCTCTGTTTTCCCGAAGGCCCCTGAAATGTCTTTCCCGTGAAGGTTGGCGACAATAAGATTTTTATTGTCAACAAAACCGGATTTTACATCAAGATCCCCTGAACCCTGAATTTCCAGGCCGAAGAAGGCGTCGATTATTGAAAGATCCTCAAAGGCACCTTTCATCTCACCCTGCACCGGAGAATTTTCCATGCCTGTGGATAAATTGCCATGCAGCTTGATACCTCTGCCGTTAAGGTCGATATCTTTAAAAGAGAGCACTTTATTGTCCAGCATGAATTCTGAATCGCCTTTCAGGCCGTACCCGTCCACTGCCAGGGAAAGGGATATCCAACCGCTGTTCTTTAAAGGCTTCCCTGAAAGGGCAGCCGACCCTGATACATCCTGAATATTTTTAGTGCCGAGCATGATGTCATCCGCGCGGAACTCGCACTTCATGTTCATCAAGTCCGGTGTGCCGTCCAGAGAACCGCTGATCCCTGCCGATCCGAAAAAGTCTCTTTTAACAAGCCCGGAAAACGCCGCGAGTTCCTTGACATCAATTCCAAAAAGCCCGTGAAGCTCTTTTGTTTTGAGGTCATACTGCCCGGAGCCGGCAAGCCCGGCCCTGTCCGAGCTTATTTTAACATCAGCAAAAGTCAGGACATCATTGCCGGACAGGGCTATATCTCCAGAGTATACCGCCTCCAGGCCCAGGATATCCCTTAAGTATGCATCTGCATCTTCAGTCAGGGCAAGCTTTCCGCCGGCATGGGCCTCCAGTGATTGTCCGGACAACCTCCCGTCAAGGCTCAGACTTGTGCCGATCCCCATGGGAATATTCTTTTTCAGCAGGCCGGAATACCGGTCAAGTGAATCGGTTTTCAGGAAGGCCTTAAAGTCACCCCTGTTCTGCTTTTTATTGAAAAGACCGGAGACCCTTGCGGACAGAAGGCTGCATTCTATCTCTAGATTATTTATGAGCATATCCCCTTTGTAAGGGAATTCCATGTCCAGATTCAAGGCCAGCCTTTTTTCCAGGAGATCATCCATTACGCGAGGCAGGTAAAGCCCCCGTAATTCTCCGCTGCCGCTGACATGCAGCGTCCGGCCGGATGAATCGCCGGCAGCGATGAATTCAATAAGGGCATTTGCCGTGAACTCGTCGCTCCTGATCATCTCTGTCTTAAAATCTTCTGCATTCAGGGTGATTTCCGCTGAAGGCGATGTTATGGGGCCTTTAAAGCTGCCTTCAATTGAAAGCTCGCCTGAACATGGACTCCTGATCAGGTGACAGAAGGGAGACAGGTCTTTTAAACTGAATTTAAAGGCACCTTCCGAGGTCATCTGCCGGGTATCCAGGCTCGCAATAAGCTCCAGGATTCCATCTCCGGATTTCACTACAGCACGGTCGATAAAAAGATTTTTATTATCCTTTACGCGGGCCCTGACACTGAACCCGACTTTCTTTTCAAGCAGTTCATTCCACGGATCGCGGACAAAATCCGGACCGAGTTCAGCGGTCCCGGAGATGTCCAGGTTCAGATCCTCAAGGGCATGCATGCTCACCTGTGCATCAACGCTCATGAGCCTGTCGGCTCCGGCGGATAATGCCCCGCTCCAGTTCTTCACAAGGCCTGAGCCATTAAAGCTCATTGAAAGGGGACGCTTAATCCTGAGTAACGCGCCGATCAGGCCTGTCTCCGGTTCGTCTATTCCTGCATGAACGGTCAAATACGGTTCTGCACCTTTTAACTCGGCGTCCAGAAAGGCCGAGCCTGCAATGCCGTCAGTCCTCTTGATATCCGCGAACACCCGGCTTTTAAAGCCCGGCTCCTTTTCCGTTACCCCTGCATTGATAATGAAATCAGCCTGCTTCCCCAGTATCTCCTTGCCCAGTGAAAGCCTGGCCACATTCAGACTTTTTATTCCTACATGGTATATGGCTGAAGGCAGTGAAAAGGGGCGGGATGGTTTTTCCCTCTTTTTCAAAACGGGAATGCGGCTGAGCGTGATGGAATCCGCGGTAAATTGATTAATCAGGATGTGCCCCTTTAAAAGGTGTAAAGGAGAAAGCTGAAATGTGATGTTTCTGACATCAAGCCATTGGCCTGAGATGTCAAGCAGTGCCAGGTGATCTATTTTCATGTCATAGGGCAGGTTGCCCGTAATACCTTCAGCCCTGATTTCAATGCCGTATTTTTTTTTCAGGATGTAATCGGCAGATCTGATCAGATTATCCCTTCCGTACCTTGTCTGAACCAGGATAAAGATGGCAGAAAGCAGCAGCACGGTTGCCAGGATAATTGCCGCAGACCATTTTATGGCTGATATTATAATTCGTAACATATATTAATGCGCTCTGCCGCGATTTGTTTTATTGTTACACATGCACTATATCTTGCAATATCTCAATGATACTATTTATTTTCATTAACGTCTAACACGGGTCCATGAAGTGAAATGCACCCATCGGAAGAGGTGTTTGAATCAGGAAAACCCTGCGCCTTGAGCCTTGAGCCATGTTTTTATCAAAATGCCTGCCCAAGGCTGATATACACCTGGAATGAATCATCGATCCCCTCTCTTTTATCAAGGGGCACGCCCACATCAAGGCGAAAAGGACCTACCGGAGTGTAGTATCTGAATCCGACACCGGTGCCCCACTTGAGTGGATACTCATCAGAAAAAATATTTTCAGCATATGCTGTTCCTCCATCCAGAAAGGCCACGAGACCGAACCGTTCGGAAAACCTGAGCCTTATCTCCAGAGAACTCTCGAACAGGGATTTGCCCCCAACCGGCATACCTTCAGAAAGCGGGCCTACAGTCTGGTACTTATAGCCGCGCACAGATCCACCTCCTCCCGCATACAGGCGTTCGTCGGCTGGTATATCTTCCCTTGATGCCCCTTTCAATACGCTGGCCTTTATTGCGGCGGCAATAACAACAAGAGGTTTTCTCGATACCCTAACATAACGTTTATAACTTAAAAGGGCCTTCCCAAAGGTGATACTTGCGCCTGAGATCTGGTAATACGGGGTAAATTGCAATGAAAGCCGATCCCCTATAACGGGGTCAAGAAGGTCGCTTGTTTTGTCCATGTCAAAATAAAGAGGCAGGGATAAAAGGTGGTAGCTTTCCATGGAATCAAGCTGTTCGATCTTGGATGATTTGATGGTCACGCCTCCCCCGACGTTGAAGATCTTTGTCAGATCGCGGTCAATATAGCCTGAGCTTGTAATGCTCCTGCTTTCGAATGCGTCAGGGTGATAATCGGACAGCCTCAGGGACAGGCGAAGGGTCTGATCGTTTGCCAGGAAATCCTGTTTGCGAAAACCTGTCTCAGCCGCTGTTGTAACCCTTGATATTTCGAGGGATGCTGAAAGTTTTTCGCCCCCGTGAAAGATATTGCGATTCTCCCATGATACCTTCGCTCCGGGGCCTTCATCAGGGAGATAGTTAAGGCCGGCGCTGATTGATCTGTGTTTCCGTTCGGTAACCTCTATTGATGTCGCGATTCCGGATGAGCTGTCGAGGTCCTTTCCCTCGGTTATGCGGACTGAGGCAAAAAGTCCCAGGCCGGATATCTCCTTTTGAACTTCATCAATCAAATTTCCGTTAAAATTATCCCCCTCTTTCCAGGGGATTTTCCCCCTGATATAGGGCTCGTCGACTTGAGTAAGGCCTGATATGGTTGTCGGCCCGAAAAAGGCACTGGGACCGGGATCCAGATAAAAAACGACCGATACGGACCGGTCCAGATGGTCGACCGTCACCTCGCGGTCGGATATCTTTGCAAAGGGAAATCCCCTGCTCCTGATGATGCGGATCAGCGCATCCTGCGCGTCCAGAACAGACCGGGATGAAAAGGGCTGATTCAGCTCCAGTCCAAGTTTATTAATGCCCGGCAATTTCGGCGTATCTTCAGGCGTGCCTTCTGCAAATTCAAGTTTTACGGATTTAAGCTGGAATGGATCGCCTGTTTCAAATATGAATTCAAGCTCCAGTGGGGATTCCTTTGTATTGATCTCCGATTTAACCGAGGCATTATAAAAGCCCCTTGACTTGAGAAGCTGTAAAAACTTCTTCAGGTCGCTGTCGGCCATTTTCTGCAGCAGGTATGATGATGTGATCTCATGCCCGATATTATATGCGTCGGAGATGCTCTGGATGTCTGAGAGAAGCTCCTTGTCGGATATCCCTGTGAAAATCACCTTATATTCAAGGCTGTCATCTGAGGCCAGGGACGTTGAACATGATATAAAAGCTGAAGCGGCGGCAAGCAGCAGAATAAATATTGAATGTTTTAAAAGCATGAAAAATTTAACCTTCATAAAAAAAAGGACCTGGACACCTTTAAAGACAAACTTAAGGGAATTCCGAGTTATTAGTCAACAGGATAGAACCTGATTCTCTCAAACTGTAATATTAAATCTTTTCGAAAAAAAACTAAAGAGTTTTATATTGTTAACCGGCCAGAATTTATGGTAAAAGAATTCGTCTGGACCCGCCGTCCTGACAACATCAATAATCCTTATGGCATTATGACTCCGCTTGAATGATTTTTTATCAAGGAGGCGAAACACATGTTTAAAAATATTCTTGTCCCCACCGATTTCTCTGAAAAAAG
>Ga0209287_10000027_pt1 | contig 94397 bp, 78 predicted proteins | sample PPLLak3cmMay2015_2_FD_187255 | JGI IMG/M metagenome (GOLD analysis project Ga0209287, IMG submission 187255) | Freshwater sediment microbial communities from Prairie Pothole Lake near Jamestown, North Dakota, USA - PPLs Lake P8 Core (1) Depth... | ecosystem: Environmental > Aquatic > Freshwater... | reverse complement strand
ATAAGCCGTCGTCGGATAAGACAACAAAGCTCGGGGCCTTAAGCGACTGTTATGAGCCGGGGTCGGTTTTAAAAATCGTGGCGGCTTCGGCTCTGCTCGACGAAAAACTGGTCGACCTCGATGAAAAAATTTATTGCGAGCACGGGTTATGGACGTGCGGTCGGGGGCGTCTTCGCGACGATAAGAAGCTCGATACTCTTAATTTCCGCAATATCATGTCTCTTTCCAGTAATATCGGTATCGGAAAATTGTCGCAACGGCTCGGCGGGCCGAAGCTCCGCGGGGCATACGAAAGATTCGGATTCGGCAGTAAATACTTCCTGGATTTTCCCGGGGAAGCGTCGGGGGCGATCGGCGATCCGGGAGTATGGTCGGAGTACAATATCGCGGCGTTATCGATCGGCCATGCAATTTCGGCGACACCGCTTCAAATTGCCGCGGCCATTGCGGCGGTTGCCAATGGTGGGGATTTGGTGCGGCCGCAGGTGCTGGGAGGAGTGCTCAGCCCGGAAGGCAAGGTCATTCGGAAGATGGCTGAGGAAAAAATCGGGCGGGTCATGAAAAAGGAGTCCGCCGAAATCCTCAAGGGTTTTTTGGAGTTGGTGGTCGACAGCGGGACGGCGGTTCCGGCAAGGTCCGAACTGGTGAAAATTGCGGGGAAGACCGGGACGGCTCAGATTCCCGACCCGGATAAGAGGGGCTACCTCTGGGGTAAATTCAACGCCTCGTTCGCGGGGTATTTCCCGGCCGATAATCCTCTGGTGGCGGGGGTAGTGTTGCTAAACGAGCCGGAACCGATTCATTACGGGGGTCATACTGCGGGTCCGGCATTTAAGGCCATGGCGGAGCGGTATGTACTGGCACACTGCGATCATCTCAGGCCTGATTCCAGGCTTTTGGCGGATAACGATCACCCCAGTCTGATAGAAATTCCGGATTTTGTGGGCCGGGATTACGGTTTGGCTGTAAAAATAGCAGAGAACAAGAATCTCCTCCTCGGGAGCAACAGCGACCGGGGATTGGTTATCTGGCAGTACCCGCCTGCGCATCGCAAAGTCCCGGGTGAAACCAAAGTAGCGATTCTCGTTTCGGAAGATAACACCGGCAGCCTTCAGATGGCGGACCTGGTGGGGATGAATCTTCGGACGGCCTTGTCGGTCCTCGATTACCAGGGGGTCCGGTATGAAATTGTCGGGAAGGGGCAGGTTCTTCGGCAGTTCCCGAATGCGGGAGAGAGTATTTCGAAGAGTTCGCAGTGCCGTCTGGTTTGCGGCAACGGGTAGGATTGAAAATGACCTTAAGCGATATGATAAAACATATAGAGAATGCCGAATTAATCGGTAATGGAGAAATCGAGATCAAGGGGCTTGATTACGATTCCCGCCGGATCCGGCCGGGCTACCTGTTTGCGGCCGTGAAGGGGTATAAAACGGACGGGGCGAAGTTTGTCCCGGATGCCCTGGCGAACGGAGCGGCGGCGGTAATGACTGAGGAGTCTTTGAATCCGGGAGTACCGGTGGTGAAGGTTTCCTCGGTGCGCAAAGGGATGGCCGATGCGGCGGCGGCGTTTTACGGATTCCCCGGAGAGAAGATGGAGAATCTCGCCGTAACGGGAACCAACGGAAAAAGTACCTGCGTCTACCTGATTAAAAATATCCTGACGCATGACGGAAAGAAATGCGGCATGGCCAATTCCCTGGTGTACGATACGGGAATAAAAAAGTACAAGGCAGAGAGAACCACACCGGATTCGGTCGATATGCAGAGGTATCTGGCGGAGATGGTTGAAGCGGGGTGTACTCATGCCGTGCTGGAGGTATCGTCCCATGCCCTGGTGTTGAACAGAGTAGACAACATCGATTTCAAGCTGGGGCTGTTCACGACCTTCAGCCGCGACCATCTCGATTTCCACAGCGATATGAACGATTATCTATTGGCCAAGAAGCGGCTTTTGAATTTGCTGGACGATCCGGAAAAGGGGGCGGTAATCAATGTCGATGTGCCGGAATTCGCCACTTTTATCGGTGATGCTTCGTGCCGTTTCGTCACTTATGCCATCGACAATCCGGCCTCGGATATTACGGCGCGGGAGATAATATTCAATCCTCTGTATACGGAATTCGTGCTGGTTACTCCGGATAATGAGCACCGCATCAGGTATTCGCTTCCGGGGAGGTACAATCTTTCCAACGGACTGGGGGCGGCGGCTTCGGGAATCGCGTATGGAGTCGATTTCGAAGTTATTTGCCGGGCCATGGAAGCGGCGGAACCGGTACCGGGGAGGTTTCAGCCGGTGGACGGGGGACAGCCGTTCGGCGTGCTGATAGATTTCGCGCATACCCCGGATGCGTTGATTCGGGTGATACAATCGGCGCGCGAGATTTGCACGGGAAGAATTTTCGTGTTGTTCGGATGCGGCGGCGATCGTGACCGGGGGAAACGTCCGCTGATGGCAGAAGCGGTTTCGCAAAACAGCGATTTCGCGATTTTGACTTCGGACAATCCCAGAACAGAGGATCCCCGGCAGATTATCGACGATGCTCTGAAGGGGATGGTGGGAAACGCCTACGAGGTCGAGATGGTGCGGAGCGCCGCGATTGAAAAGATTATGAGCATGGCGCAGCCGGGCGATACCGTGATACTCGCGGGAAAGGGAGCAGAGGATTACCAGGAAATCGGGACGGAGCGGATTCCGTTTTCGGATTATTCCGAGGCGATGAAGGCTATTGGAAAGCTCGGTTTCGTAAAGGCAGAAATGCGATGATAGAGATGGATTTCAAAACCCTGGCGGAAAAGGTCGAGGGGCGGTTGTTGAACGCCAAATTCAAGGCGGCGCGATTCCGGGGGGCCGGTATCGACAGCCGGACGATCAAGGCCGACCATCTGTTTATCGCCATCAAGGGGACAAAGAACGACGGGCATAAGTACCTTGCGGATGCACTCGAAAAGAAGTGCGGAGGGATGCTGGTCAACAACGATCATGCTCCGGCGTGGGAATACCAGGCGAAATCTCCGATCGTGGTGGTGGAAAACACGCATAATGCCATGATGAGATTGGCGGGGCAGCACCGTAGTGAGTTAAAAGGCAAAATCGCAGCCATAACCGGATCGAACGGCAAAACCACTACCAAAGAAATTGCCTGGGCAATAATTAACAGCAAAAACGATAAAGCGTACAAGTCGCGAGGGAATCTTAACAACCTGTTCGGTTTGCCGCTGACCATCTTCGAGATACCGGAAGACAGCGAGTATGTCATTCTGGAGCTGGGTATATCCATCAAGGGAGAAATGACTCGGCTGGCCGAGATGGCTCGTCCGGATATTATTCTCATCACCAATATCGGGCCGACCCACCTGGAGACGCTCGGTTCGGTCGCGGGAGTTGCCGAGGCAAAATTCGAACTGGTCGACGCCGCGAAAGAGGAAGTTCCGATCATCATAAATGCCGATGATTCGGCAATCATGCAGGCGGCGGAAAAACGCAAAAGGAATTTCATAACCTTCGGGTTCGAACATAAGGCGGATTTCAAAGGGCGCCTGGGAGATATTCTGAAAGACGGCCGAATGCGGCTGTTTATCGACGGCAGACGGGTCGCCGTCAATCTGTTCGGGGTGCACCAGGCGTACAATGTCCTGGCGGGATATGCAACGGCAAAAACACTGGGACTCGATATCATTCCGGACGAACTGAACGAAATCGATTTCGCCACGGAATCGTACCGCGGGGAGATTGAACATTTCGACGGGCTGACAGTCGTGGCCGACTGCTACAACGCCAATCCGGTTTCCATGAAGTCCGGATTGAAATCGTTCCATAAGTACTTCGAGCGAAATCGAAAAGAAAACAGCCGGGGTATCGCCGTGGTCGGCGATATGCTGGAGCTGGGGCAGGATTCCGCGAAATTTCATGAAGAAATCGGGGCACTCCTGGCGGAATTGAATTTCGATTTGAATATCGCGGTCGGGCCGTTGTCGGAAGAGATATTCAACGGTGCAATAAAGGCCGGGCTGGATAGCGAAAAGATCATGCATTTTGCCGACGTAGCGGTGGCCGGGAATCGGCTGATCGAAAATATCAAGCGCGGGGATATCGTTTATTTGAAGGCCTCGCGGGGAATCGGACTGGAAAAGTTGATAACTTTACTGAAAGGATCGGCCTTCCGGCAGAACTGATATGTTTTATCACCTGTTCACACATTTGGTGCAGTACGTATCGGGTTTCAACCTGTTCCGTTACATCACGTTCAGGGCCGCGGCGGCCACGATAACGGCCATCATCATTTCCATTTTACTGGGGCCGTTCTTTATCCGAATGCTGCGGCGGATGCAGATCGGCGAACGGGTCCGCGACGAAGGACCGGCGACGCACAAGAAAAAAGCGGGAACTCCGACCATGGGAGGCGTGATAGTCCTGGTGTCGATCATCATTCCGACGCTTTTGTGGGCGGATTTGACGAATTTCTTTATCCTTATGACGCTCCTGGTGGTGGTTTGGATGGGGATGGTCGGATTCTGGGACGATTACCTCAAGGCGGTTAAACATCGTCCGAACGGAATGCGGGCGAGACATAAATTCATGCTGCAGATAGTACTCGGGCTGGTATTCGGGTTGCTGCTGACGATGTATCCTCCGAATTCGAGTTTCGACGGTTCGACGGGGATACCGTTTTTCAAAAATTACGTCCTGTACCTGGGGGTGTTGTACATCCCGTTTATAATACTGGTGATAACCGGTTCGAGTAATGCCGTGAATTTCGCGGACGGCCTTGACGGGCTGGCGATCGGTCTGTGCGGGCTGGTGTTCGTGGCGTTCACGGGGTTCGCGTACGTAACCGGGCGTACGGACTTTTCCAGCTATCTGCAGATTGACTATATACCCGGGACTGGAGAGCTGGCGATCTTCTGCGGGGCGGCGATCGGGGCGGCGCTGGGGTTCCTCTGGTTCAATTCGCATCCCGCGGAAGTATTCATGGGGGACACCGGATCGCTGGCGCTCGGCGGAGCGTTAGGGGCTCTCGCCATATTCATGAAAAAAGAATTACTTCTGGTGATTGTCGGAGGGGTATTCGTGATCGAAGTTTTGTCGGTGATCCTCCAGGTGCTGTCGTACCGGTACCGCGGGGGTAAACGAATATTCAAGATGGCTCCGATACATCACCATTTCGAACTTCTGGGCTGGGCGGAATCGAAAGTGGTCACGCGGTTCTGGATCGTTGGCGTGATCTTTGCATTGTTAACTCTATCGACGTTGAAAATACGATGACCGGAAAAGAAAAAGTAAGAGGAAGAAAGATCGGCATTATCGGGATGGCCCGGTCGGGGATGTCGGCCGCGAAGTTGATCAAACGGCTGGGCGGGATACCGTTCGTTTCCGATTCGGCAGCGGCGCAGTTGATGCAGGAACGTGTCGAGGAATTGAAGAAGCTCGGTATTGAATTCGAGACGGGCGGTCATACCGAGAGATTGCTGGAATCGGAATACGCCATACTTTCGCCCGGGGTTCCCAAGACGATAGAAATCGTGCAGCGGATGATGGACCAGGGAATTCCGGTCTTTCCGGAAATCGAACTGGCTTCGTGGTTCTGCCGGGGAAAGATTATCGCCATCACCGGGTCCAATGGAAAGACCACCACGACGACATTAATCGGAGAAATGCTGCATGATGCCGGCATTCATTGTCAGGTCTGCGGCAATATCGGTAGGCCGTTCACGGAAGTGGTGGAAGAAATCGACGAAAACGGTTTTGCGGTGGTGGAGGTTTCGAGTTTCCAGCTGGAACTGGTCGAGCAGTTCAAGCCGCATATCGCATTGATATTGAATTTAACTCCGGATCATCTCGACCGGTACCTCGATTTCGAGGATTACAAGGCGGCCAAGTACCGCATCGCGGAAAATATGGATGAAAGGGACTGGCTGATTCTCAATGCCGACGATCCGGAAATCAACGGAGAAAAAATCAGAAGCAGCGCATCACGCATTCGCTTCTCAATACACCGTACACTGTCGGCGGGGGTTTTCCAGAGGGGAAAAACACTTGTCGGCAGTGTCGGTGATAAAAATTTCGATATTCTGGAAAGCGGGGAAATTCGCATACCCGGACCGCATAATCTTCAGAACGCCGCGGCGGCTTCGCTGGCGGCGCTGCTGGCCGGTGCAAACCCGGGGAATATCGCGGAGACATTGAGGAAATTCCCGGGAGTGGAGCATCGGCTCGAAGATGCGGGAATGGTCGCAGGGATACGGTTCATCAACGATTCGAAGGCGACCAATGTCGATTCGGTGCGGTACGCTCTGATGTCGATCAATACGCCGATTGTCCTGATCGCCGGAGGACGGGACAAGGCGGGGGATTTCCGGCCGCTTATTGAGGTCGGCAAGGGGAGAATCAAGGAGATTATTCTGATCGGCGAGGCCCGCGAGAAGATGTTCGACGTACTGGGCAAGGATTTTCCGATTCAATTCGGCGAAAGCATGGAAGATGCGGTCCGAAAGGCGTACCATACCGCCGGGGCGGGGGAGACGGTGCTGTTGTCTCCGGCCTGCGCCAGTTTCGATATGTTCGATAATTTCGAACACCGGGGAAGAGTATTCAAGCAGGCGGTGGCGGCGCTGGAGAACAATAACAATCACCGCAAAGAAAAGTCGATGGGAATAAAATAGCATGGATCGCAGGCTGCTATATAGCGCACTAATCCTCGCCGTGGGAGGAATGCTGATGATTTATTCCTCTTCATCGGTTATGGCCGAAAGCAGGTTCGACGGTCAACTATTTTTTATTAAAAGACAGATTATGTGGCTGATAATCGGACTGGCGGCGTCAGTGGTAATCCTCAAGGCCGATTTGAAAAAGCTGTCGGTATATTCGGTCCCGGTCCTGTTTGCCATGATAGTGCTGCTGGCCGCGGTGTTCGTCATGCCTGCCCGGAACGGTTCGCATCGCTGGATATTCCTTGGTCCGTTCAGCCTGCAACCGTCGGAATTATTCAAACTGGTGGTGATATTTTATCTTGCCTTCTCACTTTCGAAAAGGAATAAGGAAATCGCAACCTGGAAGGAATTTCTGATTCCGTACGCTCCGCTGATCGGTTCCGGCCTGTTGCTGATTATTTTCGAGCCGGGGCTCGGTTCCGCGATCGTGATATCTTTGACGGTCCTCGTTATATTTTTCCTGTCGGGGCTGCGGATGAAATATCTGGCGGCGCTGGTTTTTCCGCTGATATCACTGGGTATCTTTCTGGTAATAGTACTGGGTTACAAGAAGCAGCGGGTCATCGATTATCTGACGGCATTCAAAGATCCGCTGGAGGGGAGTTACCAGATAAAGCAGGCGGCGTTGACTCTGGGCGCCGGAGGAATTTTCGGTTCCGGTTTCGGAGACGGGCGGCAAAAGATGTTTTTCCTTCCGTACCCTCATACCGATTTCATCTTCGCTTCGATAGGTGAAGAGCTGGGCTTTATAGGCCTGGCGGCGATATTGGTGCTATTCTTCGTGATTATCGCACGGGGACTGGCCATCGCGAAATACCAGCCGGACAGGTTCGGGTATCTGCTGGCTACCGGTATCACCGCATCCCTGGCGGTATCGGTCATAATTAACGTGGGAGTGGTGACCTCGGTTCTTCCGACGACCGGTATTCCGTTGCCGTTGATGTCGTACGGGGGGACATCGCTATTGGTATCGATTTGTTCCATAGCGGTGTTATTGAATCTATCCCGCCGGAAAGGGGTGGTGGTACGATGAAGAAATTCAAAGCCATTTTCGCCGGCGGGGGGACGGGAGGACATCTTACTCCGGCCCTCGCCATCGCCGAGGGGCTGAAAGCGAAACTGAATGATAAGTACGAAACGGAATTTCTGTTCGTGGGGACGAAGCGGGGAATCGAATACAGAAAGCGGGAGAGCCTGGGGTATCCTTTGGCCCTGATAAATATGCGGGGGATTTCGCGGTCGTTGTCGCTTGCCAATCTGCTGTTTCCGTTTCTGTTAATCGGAGCGGTGTTAAAATCGATGTCGCTGATCGGCAGTTTCAAGCCGCATGTGGTAATCGGCACCGGCGGATATGTCATGGGACCGGTCATACTGGCGGCGTGGCTGAAGGGATGCCCGAGAGTGATACAGGAGCAGAATTCATTTCCGGGTTTGGCGACGCGGAAACTCGGCAGATTGGCCGACCGGGTGTTCCTGGGTTTCGGCGAAGCGGAGCAGTACTTCGCCAAAAAGGATATACTGGTGGAATCGGGTAATCCGGTCAGAAGTGTAATAGGTACGATATCGAAAGATGAAGGACGGAATTCCTTCGGGCTGGATCATGCCAGGAAAACGATTATGATTATGGGGGGCAGCCAGGGGGCCGCCAACATTAATAAAAATATCATAACGCACCTGGATACGCTGGGCGACGATTACCAGCTTATCTGGCAAACGGGGGAAAGGGATTACAAGGATGTGACCGCGCTTGCATGCGCGGGCGGCAGGGTAACCGGCCGCTCCCTCTTTCCTTATTCCGACCGGATGGAAATGGCGTATGCCGCGGCGGATATCATCATTGCACGGGCCGGGGCATTGACCCTGGCGGAAATCGCCGCGGCGGGACTTCCGGCGATACTGGTTCCGTATCCGTACGCGACCGGAGATCACCAGCTGAAAAACGCGGTGACCTTCGCTGAAAAAGGGGCGGCGGTAATCGTCAGGGACAGCGACCTGGGGAAAGTAAACCTGTTGTCTCGTGCAACGGAATTATTGAAGGGAGGGGATTTGGAGAAAATGGCTAAGGCTTCGGCGGCGATGCATTTGAAAAACGGGCGCCGCGCGGTTGATATAATTTGCGAAAATATATTGGGAATTGCGGCATTGGATAAGGAGTAATAGTGCAACAGACGGTATTGACTCGTCGCAGATTCGGGCAGAGAAAAATGATATTCGGGAAGATAAAAGAGCTGTTTTTCGTGGGAATCGGGGGATCGGGCATGTCCGGTATCGCCGAGATACTTCATAACCTGGGGTACAAAGTGTCCGGTTCCGACATTAAGGAATCGGAAGTAACGGCTCACCTTGAAGAAATCGGGGTCAAGGTGTACTACGAACACAATCCCGCGAATATCGGCACCGCCAACGTGGTGGTGATATCGTCTGCCGTGACTGCGGATAACCCCGAAGTAGCGGAAGCGAAGAACCGCGGCGTGGCGGTAATCAAGCGGGCGGAAATGCTGGGCGAACTGATGCGCCTGAAATATTCGCTGGGTATCGCCGGAACGCACGGTAAAACCACGACTACGTCGATGCTCGGCAAAGTACTGCATGACGCCGGGCTGGACCCGACCGTTATCGTGGGCGGAATCGTGGCCGGAAAGGGGACGGGAGCATCGCTGGGGAGCGGCGATTACATGGTGGCGGAAGCCGATGAGTACGATAAATCGTTTCTGAAGATGTTCCCCACGGTGGCGATCGTGACCAATATCGAAGAAGATCACTTGGAATGCTACGACGGGGTCGAGGATCTCGAAGCGAGCTTCGTGCAGTACATGAACCGGGTCCCGTTTTACGGGCTGGTGGTTTATAATGCCGACGATCCCAGGATGCATGAATTAAGTCCCAAAATAGTCCGTCCGGCGGTTAGTTTCGGGTTCGGCGAAACGGCCGATTTCCGGGCGGTCGATTGCGAATATTTCGAAGGGGGCAGCCGTTTCGCGGTCTTTAAACGGACCGAGAAGCTGGGTGAGATACTTTTGCATGTTCCGGGAAAGCACAATATCGCGAACGCCATGGCATCAATTGCGGCGGCGTACGAACTGGAAATTCCTTTCGAACGGATTGCCGATTCCCTGAGGGAATTCAAGGGAGTCGGGCGGCGTTTCGATATCAAGGGATCGGTCAACGATATCATGGTGGTAGACGATTTCGCGCATCATCCGACCGAAATCAGGGCCGCGATCGAAACGGCGCAGTCGTACAAGCGGCGGGTGATTGTGGTATTTCAGCCGCACCTGTTTACGCGGACGCTGGCCTTTTTCAAAGAATTCGCGGAGGTGCTGAAATCGGTCCATAAAGCTTTTGTGGTGGATATCCAGCCGGCAAGAGAGAAGCCGCTTCAGGGAGTGCATGCTTCGATGATTACCGATTATGCCAGGGCTCGCGGCTATGCGAATTTAGAATACCTCGGAGAGAAAGAGAAGGCTATCGCGGCCGTGACGTCCATAGTGCAACCGGGAGATATCGTGATGACGATCGGGGCGGGATCGGTGACGGTCCTGGGACCGAAAATACTGGAGAAATTGAAAAAGCAATGAGTTTCCGGGTGAGAAAAGGCTATTTGCTGCTTCTGGCGGTTTCGCTTCTTTTGGGAAGCGCTCTGGTTTACGCGGAAAGGGGAGAGCTGTTCGTGCTTAAGGATGTCAGTTACAACTACTCGGCCATGTCTCCCGACACGACCTTATTTTCCGGGATGGTGGGGACCAGGCTTTTTGATCTTGAACTCGATAGGTACGCCGATTCGCTTTTGAGCAGAAGAAAAATACTAAAAGTCGATATTGGCTATAGTCTGCCTGATGGCATCGAAGTGACCCTGAACGATCTGGAGCCGCTGGCGGTGATTGCCGGTTCCGGGGAAATTCGGGGAATCGACTGTTTCGGTCATGTCATTCCCTTCTCAGATAGAGGGCGAGGGATCGATTATCCGATTCTGACCGGTATCGGCGAGAACGGTTTTTATAAGAAGATAAAGGACCGCCGGGTCGAGCTGGTTTTGGAGTGTTTGAGAGACCTGAAAGATTCCGACCGGGATTGCTTCCTGATGATAACGAATATCGATTTTTCGGATGAGGAGTGCATTTCGGTCTATGTCGAGGGATTGAACACCGAAGTGCTAATGTATGCGGGGGATTTAAAGAAAAATATAAGAGCGGTCGAGGCGTTCCTGGTCGATTACGATCCCGATCTGGAGCAGGTAAAGAGACTCGATTTGCGCTCGGAAGGATTGATAATAGCGGTGAGTAAATGAGTGACGACAGCCGGATAGTTACGGCCATCGATATCGGGACGACCAGCATTCGTGCCATGATTGCCGAAAGTGACGGGCAGGGAGAGCCGGTTTTTATGGGGTACGGAATCGCTCCGGCTTCGGGAATGAAACGGGGCGTGGTGGTCAACATGGAGAAGGCGGTCGAGGCCATCACCAAGGCGGTTGAAGATGCCGAACTGATGGCCTCGGTACATATCGAATCGGCGGTGGCCGGGATTGCGGGAGATCATGTCAAATCGATCAACAGCCACGGGGTGGTCGGGACTTCCGGCGCGGATATCGACATCAATGAAAAGGACGTAGCCAGAGCGATAGAAGCCGCCAGTGCAGTGGCGATACCGACCGACCGCGAAATTATCCATATATTGCCGCAGGAGTACACCATCGACGAGCAGACCGGTATCAAGAATCCGATCGGGATGAACGGGGTAAGGCTCGAAGTGGAAGTGCACATTGTCACGGCGGCGGTGACCTCGGCGCGGAATATTCAGCGTTCTCTGGAAAAATGCGAAATCAACAGCGAGCATCTGGTATTACAGGCGCTGGCTTCATCGTATGCCAATATCACGAATGAAGAAGAAGATATGGGGGTCGTGCTGATCGATATCGGAGGCGATATCACCGATGTCGCGGTCTTTTTCGACGGGTCGATCCGTCATACCGGTGTGGTACCTATTGGCGGGAAAAATGTGACCAACGATATCACGATCGGACTTCGCACTACCATGGCACAGGCGGAAAGCTTGAAATTGACCTACGGTTCATCGCTGGTATCTTCGGTGGATCCCGATGAAATGATGGAGGTGGTCACGGCCGGGGGACGCGATGCCCGGCAGATATCAAGAAATGTTTTGGCGACCATTATCGAGCCGCGGATGGAGGAGATTTTGTCGCTGGCGGCTCGCGAGATAAAGAAGGCCAATCCGCCGGAATCGCTGACTTCGGGAGTGGTCCTGACCGGTGGGGGAGTGCTGCTTCCGGGAACGGTTGCTCTGGCGGAACAGGTGCTGGATATGCCGGTGCGGATCGGGGTGCCCTCGGGAATCGAGGGGCTCCCCGAGAATCTGATGTCGCCGGATGCTTCGACGGTGGTGGGGCTGATTAAGTACGGAATCATGAATGGTCCCGGAAGGGAGAAGCCGGGAAAGGGCTTGAAGGGGCTGTTCAGAAAAATAGAAAATTGGATTTCCAATAATTTTTAACATGGAGGTTTAACATGCCGGATGGAGGACTGAGATTCGACTTCGCCGATGACATCGGCAATGTCGCAAAGATTAAGGTGGTAGGTGTAGGCGGCGCCGGGGGTAACGCTGTCAACCGCATGATCGAAGCAGGTCTTAGGGGGGTGGAGTTTATTGCGATCAACACCGATGCCCAGGTGCTGGAACAAAGTCGGGCTCCCAAGAAGATTCAGATCGGGAAGCGGAGTACGAAGGGGCTCGGCGCCGGGGCCAATCCCGAAGTTGGCAGGAAGGCCATCGAAGAAGACCGCGATGAGGTAACCGAAGCTCTGAACGGTGCGGATATGGTCTTCATCACTGCCGGAATGGGCGGGGGGACCGGGACCGGGGCGGCTCCGATAGTAGCCGATATCGCTCGCAAGCAAGGAGCGCTGGCGGTGGCGATTGTCAGCCGCCCGTTCCGTTTCGAAGGTCACAAGCGGGCCGAAAAGGCCGATTTGGGACTGAAAGAATTGAAGGAAACGGCAGATACACTCATTTGTATCCCCAACGAACGGCTTTTGGCGATTGTCGATAAGTCGACGCGCCTGACTGAAGCATTTGCGGTAGCGGATGATATTCTGCACCAGGCGACCAAGGGGATTTCGGAATTGATTACCATTCCCGGAATGATAAACTGCGATTTCGCGGACGTGCGGACGGTCATGCTGGAGCGGGGCGACGCCCTGATGGGAACCGGTTACGGCAGCGGAGAAGAACGGGCGGAAACCGCGGCCAAGCAGGCCATTTGTTCGCCCCTGCTTGAGGATATATCCATCTCCGGCGCGAAGGGGGTCCTGATTAATGTCACCGGCGGCGAGGATATGACGCTGTTTGATATCAATACCGCGACCTCGATCATATTCCAGGCGGCCGGCAGCGAAGCGAATATCATTTTCGGCGCGGTAATTGACCCCAATCTGAAGGACCAGATGAGCGTGACGGTAATTGCGACCGGTTTTGGATCTCGCAAGGGCGAGAAGGAATTGGTCAAGGAAGAGACGGAATTCATTCCGCATTCGAGTCAGGGGAAGGTAATGTCGCTCTTTCCCGAAAACCAGGAATTTCCGGTGCGGAAGGCCGCCGGCGGAAACGGGCGGACTCGCTTGATGCAATATGAAGACGACAGCCTGAGGATACCGGCCTATATCAGAAAATTAGAAGAATAACTCCCACTCGGTTCCTCCACAGGGAGGCCGCCGGTCCGGGCCCCAAACCCGGCCGGCGGCTTCATTTCGTATCAACTGAGTATGGGGATATCCCCATATATTTTCACATTTTTGCGTACAGCATAAACTCCAATCCCCGCAAGAGCTTTCTCATTAATGAGTTATGAATATTACCCGCGCGGTATGCAGCTTGCAGTATCCGATCCGGATTTAACATCACAAGGTTTAAAGGAGGGTGAGATGGGGTACGGCCTGCTCAGGTTGAATCATAATCTGCCAACCATTGACCTCCATCGAAATCTAACAAATGTTTCGTGGCAACTCGGAAAATCGATGGAAAAGCTGGCATCGGGACTGGCGATCAATACCGCTGCCGATGATCCGGCGGGACTGGTAATTTCCGAACAAATGAGATCCAGGATTGCCTCTTTGAATCAGGAAATCGAAAATGTCAGCAATCAGATAAACAAATATAGTACAGCCGATTCGGCGTTGGTACAAATGAGGAGTCAGTTGACCGAAATGCGCTCACTGGCAGTGGCGGCGGCGAATGACGGGGTAATCGACGACAATATGCGCCAGGCTTACCAGAACGAAGCGAGTAATCTGGCCGAAAGTTACAACCGCATCAGGGAAACGGCTCAATTCGGGTCGCAGAGTTTACTGGATGGCAGCAAAGGTTCGGTTGCGGATGTTTCGGAAATAGCGCCAATGGAACTTTCGTCCGGGGAAAGTTCGGCGGCGTCAGTTGAGGCTATCGATAGTGAAATCGCGAAGCTGGATAGTACAATCGGCCAAATCGGGGCTTATGAAAAACACAATCTGCAGGGACAGCTCAGGAATTTAAGGGTAGAGGCGCAAAATCTTACTGCCGCGGAATCGACGATTCGGGATATGGACTATGCCAGGGAATTTTCCAATTTCCTGAAGAATCAGATATTATTCCAATCGGGGATTTCATTGATGGCTCATATGGGATCATCGCCGCAAAGCCTGTTGAAACTGGTTGGCGCTTTTCATTGAACACTCAATATATCCTAATTAAACGTAACTTGAAATATAACGGGGGGTTAATAGCCCCCCTTTTCTATTTGGTCTTTGATGACATTTTAGATGCTGTATTAACCTCGTTTTAACTTGACATTTAAGCACTTAGCCCCTTTATTTTATGCAGAGGTTCCGGGTATTTGCCCGCATGAGAATTCAGAACATTCTCGCAAAAGTGATTTTTATTACGGCTAAAAAAGAAATTCTAAATCTATAAATATTGGGAGCAGCAAATGGTTTACAGGACGTTAACCATCTTAACCGCCTTAATCCTGGTGTTAGCAGTGTCTGCTTTCGCACAGGATCCGGGAGTGCCCGACTCCTTACGTATCGATTCGGTTAAAGTGGATCCGGGGGAGCAGGCCGTGGTCGATGTGACTTTTTTCAATGACGAGGAATTGCAGAGCTATCAGGTTCCGTTTAAATGGAGCGGTGACGATATCACTCTGGATTCGATTTCGTTCGTAGGTTCCAGAGTTAATTATATCGCCACAAGGATAGTCACCATTAACAATCCGAACCAAGAGGCACTAACCGTCTTAATTTTGGTTTTTGAAACGGAACTGCCTCCCGGGGACGGTTTGTATTGCCGGATGTATTTCGATATCCCGCCCGGGACGCCGGATCAAAGGGTTTATATCGATACAACACTATTCGACGGAATCGAGGATCTGTACTTTATCGTGGATGAAGCACTGAATTTTGCGCCCGTGGTGAAACGCGGTCAAATCGTAATCGGTAATCCCGTTGAACCCCCTACGATAGGCGTAAGCGCCACGGAGTTTAATTTCGAAGCAGAAGCGGGAGGAGAAACGGCTCCCGGTCAGGCACTAACCATCACCAACGAAGGGGCGGGGACCCTTCAATGGACCGCGACCTGGAATGAGTCCTGGCTGTCGGTCCTGCCTGCTTTCGGAAGCGTGTTTGCGGGAGGTTTTCAACATATCCAGATTTCCGCAAACACCACGGCCCTGGCGCCCGGGATGTATAATGACGTAATTACGATTTCAGACCCAGCGGCGACTAACGACCCGGTCGAGATTCAGGTGCATTATAATGTCACCGTGCCGCCGCCGGTAATCGGTTACAGCCCGTCGCAGTTTATCTTTAATGCCGTGGCATCGGGGTCGAATCCCGACGACCAGTTTCTCGAGATAACCAACGAGGGGTCGGGAGTCCTGGAATGGATAGTTTCCAAAGACAGCGCCTGGCTGTCACTTGATCCCGTTTCGGGGACCGATGACGGAACGGTTACGGTTTCCATTGATATTACCGGGCTTCCCTATGGGGAATATAGAGATACCATCCTGATTTCGGATCCGGATGCAACGAATAGCCCAAGGAAGGTTCCGGTCAGGCTGAATATCTCATCGGATCTTCCGATTATCGATGTCGATACATCGTTTTTCTTTATTAATGTCGTGGATCCGGTATTCACGCCCGGAAGGACGTTTACCATTCTGAATGCCGGCGGGGGATCGATGAATTATACCTTATCGGAGAACTCCCCGCGGATTACTTCTCTGACGCCGTCGTCCGGAGCCGTGCCGCAGCAGGTGGCGGTCGGGTTTAAGACTTCGGGGGGTAGCCCCGGTGACGAATTCGAAGATACGGTTTGGGTCAGTTCCGCCGAGGCCATCAATTCGCCGCAGCCGGTGGTATTCCATTTCCTGTATACTTCAAACCCGGATAATATTGTGGTGAATGTTTTTCCGATAACCGCGACCTATTACGAATGCGGCCAGGGGACCGGCGGTGGGTTGGAAATGCTTCCGACCAATATCACCATCACCAATGGCGCTTTGCGCCCGATGGATTTCAGTCTTTCGTGGAATTCCGAATGGTTTGAGCTGGATGCAACATCCGGGACCACGCCCGCGATTCTGACGCCGACTTTTAATCACTGCAGGATCGAGCCCGGTGTATATGAAGACACGCTGGTAATATTCGCGGTGACTGCAATTAACAGCCCAAGAAGAATACCGATTGTCATGACGATACTCCCTACCGTGGAAACTCCGGAACTGGTAGTAGGTGAAGACAGCCTGCATTTCTTCGCGAGGGAAAATCAGGAATCGAGGTTCAGTTTATTTACGATCAACAATGCCAATCCCGGATGCATGGAGTGGCAGATGACCGAGAATATACCGTGGCTAATCAGCGGTATCGATTCTTCAGGCTGCAAAATTTATCCATGGTACGTCAGCGTTCACTGCGATGCGACGGGATTATCTTTCGGCAGGTATACGGATAATATTACCATAACGGCACCCGGAGCGACCGGTTCGCCTGTGGTAATTCCTACCGTTCTCGACGTCTGGAAGTATTATGGAGATGTCGACTGGAACGGAATAATCAATATACTTGATATTGTTTATTTAATCGAGTACCTGTTCAAGGATCGGGCGGAGCCGCTGCCCTTCAAATTGATAGGAGATACCGATTGCAATTTCCATGTGAACTTGCTGGATGTTATCGAAATAATCGATTATAAGTTCAAGAATGGACCTCCTTTGTGCGGCAATGAAACGAAATAGCCGACGCCATTCGAAATGATTACCAGCCGCCCCTTAAGACGGGGCGGTTTTTTTAAGGGATTCTGTCAGGGGGACGTAATAAATGAGTGAATTTTACCGTAATTATAGTATAGAACTTAACTTATGTCAATTGAACGAAAACCGAGGAGGCCATGAAAAGATTCAAACAGCTACTCGCCGTAACTATCCTCACCATTTCCGCCCTGACTATTGCCGTGTTCGCTCAGGTCGAATCCGAACCCGAGCAGAAACTAACCGCCTCAGAAAGACATGAAATACTGGCTCGCGGAAAAGCCGAAAAGCTGGCTCAAAGCCGCGAAATCGCAGAAATTCTGAAAATGGCTCTGGCCGCGAACCAGACCGATTTCGATGTGAATTTTTACCGAATTGAAATCGATGTCGACATCCCCGCGGAAATGATTTATGGAGATGTCCGGATGGAGGCGAAATCCGCGGTTGACGGGCTGGCCGAAATCAATCTCGATCTGGTAAATAATCTGACGGTCGATTCAGTATACGTGCCCGGAGGAGGACAGCTTGTTTACACTCACAATAGCAATGTCCTCGGCGTAACGCTTGACGCGACCTATAATACGGGAGAGAGTTTTCAGGTAGGGGTTACTTATCACGGTCTTCCTCCGATGTCGGGTTTTGTCGGGTTTTCATTCGATTATCATCTCGGCAAGCCGGTGGTTTCGACATTATCGGAGCCGTACATGGCGAGGTCGTGGTGGCCCTGCAAGGATCGTCCCGACGATAAAGCCGATTCGCTCGATATCTTCATAACCTGCGATACGGCGGTGTACTGCGCTTCGAACGGCAGCTTGATCGATACTACCGTTAACGGCGACGGCACCTGGACCTTCAACTACGAGGTCCGCTATCCTATCACGACCTACCTGTTTTCCCTGGCCATTTCCGATTATACCGTATGGAACGATTGGTACCATTATTCTCCGACGGATTCCATGGAGATCGTGCATCATGTGTATTCGGACCAGTATACTTATTCGCTGCCCCGATGGAGCGTAACACCGTACGCCATCGAGATATTCAGTAATCTGTACGGGGAATATCCTTTTCTGAACGAAAAGTACGGCCATGCCAATTTCGAATGGGGGGGCGGGATGGAACACCAGACAGTGACATCCATGACCGGGAGCTGGTTCGGGTTCGATACCAATACCGTCGTGCATGAGCTGGCACACCAGTGGTGGGGCGATATGATTACCTGCAACAACTGGCATGAGATCTGGTTGAATGAGGGGTTCGCATCGTACAGTGAGGCGTTATTCTGGGAGGTAGCTTCCGGAACGGCCCGGTTCCGCGAGGAAATGGAAGACATGGAGTACTTCAATTATGGTTCGATTTACCGGCAGGATACTACCAATGTAGGCAGCATTTTCAGCAGTATCGTGTACGATAAAGGGGCCTGGGTTCTTCATATGCTGCGCCATGTGGTGGGAGACGACGATTTCTTCGAAATTCTTCAGACATATTACGGCAGCCAGTATCAGTACGGCGACGCTACCACGGAACAATTCCAGGCGATTTGCGAGCAGGTTTCGGGGAAGGATCTCGATTATTTCTTCAGTCAGTGGATATACGGGAATTATTACCCCATTTACCGGTATGAAATGTACACCGAACATGATTATTCGGTCGGAGACTATTACGTCTATGTATATTTGCGGCAGACCCAGTCGTCGCAGCCGGTCTTTTATACCATGCCGCTCGATTTCGAATTTGTCAGCGGGGGCCAGAGGGATACACAGAGCGTCTTTAACGATGTCCGGGATTCGGTTTATATTTTCAAGAGCTCGTTCAGTCCCATTATTATGGGCCTCGATCCGGAAAACTGGGTGCTGAACGGGGCCGCCAATCCGGCGTGGGTTTATCATTTGATTCCGCATCCTCTGGATACCGGGACCGCCTATGAGGAATACCTCGATACCCTGAGGGCTCGGGGAGGGACCGGGAATAATCGCTATTATATACTTTCCGGCAATATCCCGAGCGGGCTGGCGCTTGATTCGGCCACCGGGGTAATTACAGGTATGCCGACCGAGTATGGAACGTTTATGCTGAATGTCCGGGCCCGTGATGCCAGTGGAACGTATGCCGATACCAGCACTTACGCTCTTAGTATCCAGGAGGGCATTGGGACTCCCGGAGACGTCAACGGCGATGAGGCGGTTGATATTCTGGACATAGTCTTTCTGGTGAATTACAAATTCAAGGAGGGAGAGGCTCCGGAGTATCTCAGGTTGGCCGATGTTAATGCCGATTGCGTGGTCAACATCCTTGATGTCATATACTTAGTCGAATATAAGTTTAAGGGAGGGCCCGCCCCGTTGATGGGTTGTCCCGGACTTTAAGATGGTTGGAAAAAGAATTAAAAGGGCCGGGTTTCCGGCCTTTTTAATTATATGGGCTAAAAATCGCTAAGAGCTTGATATCAGGCTAATTATGCCGATAAAAAAGTTAACAGGAATGAATGGACATAATCTTATACCTATGCCCGCGATTTTCGTTATATCTTTTACAGGTTAAGGCATGGGTACAAGAAAGTATAAAATAGTGACATTCGGGTGCCAGATGAATCTTGCCGATTCGGGAGCGTTATCGGCGGTTCTCAATGCCGCCGGATATATCCCGGTGGATACCGAGGAAGAAGCCGATTTGATAATACTTAATACCTGCTCGGTCCGGGAAAAGGCCGAAGAGCGGGTCTTCGGGCGACTCGGTGAGATGGCAAGGTTCGGAAAATCCAAAAAGATCGCCGTCGTAGGCTGCATGGCGCAGAGACTCGGTGACCGGATAATGGAACGGGCGGGGAATGTGAATTATGTTCTGGGAACGGATCGTATGTTCGATTTACCGGAAATCCTGGACGACCGCCCTGTCGTTTCCAGGGTCAGCACGCAGTTCGGCCACGAGGCGATAGGGGAATTTCTTCCGACCAGAGACGACCCGTATTCGGCGTTCGTCACCATTTCGCGGGGCTGCGATAATTTCTGTACTTATTGCATCGTTCCTTATGTCCGGGGAGCGGAACGTTCCTATTCGGTGAAGAAAATAGTCGAACAGGTGAACCGCTTCGTAACGGACGGGGTGAAGGAGATCACGCTTTTGGGGCAGAACGTGAATTCTTACCGGGATAACGGCTCGGACTTTGCCGGACTGATGAACGAGATAGCCCGAAACACCGGGATCAGCAGAATTCGTTTCATGACGTCGCATCCGAAAGACCTGTCCGATACTTTAATCGAGACGATGGCGGGAGAAAAGAAGATCATGCCCCATTTGCATCTTCCGCTGCAATCGGGGTCGGATGTCGTTTTGGGGCGTATGGGTCGTGGCTATACTTACGAGCATTACCGGAATCTGGTGAGAAAGCTAAGGGCCGCGGTGCCGGATATTTCGCTGACGACCGATTTGATTGTCGGTTTTCCCGGTGAAAGCGATGAGGATTTCGACCAGACCCTGGATGCCGTAAGGGAGATCAGGTACGATTCGGCTTTCATGTTTCGCTATTCCATTAGGGAAGGGACGGCCGCGGCCAAATTTAAAGATGATGTTGCGGATGGCGAGAAAATCCGCAGGTTGAAAATACTTATAGAGATTCAAAAGGACGCCTCGTTCGACAAAAACCAGAATGAAATTACCAAAACCAGAGAGGTTTTGGTGGACGGTTTTTCGCGGAGGAGCAGGGAATATCTCAAGGGAAAGACCGAGCATAATAAAACCATTCTCTTTAAAGGGGACCCACAAATAATAGGATCTATTTGCAGGGTAAAAGTAAATTCGGCCGACAGCTGGACGCTGCACGGCGAATTGCTTGAATAGAATGCCCGAGCAATTGGTACATTTCGCATATCCGGTACTGGTGCTGATCGTTTCGCTGTTTTTTATCTTCCGGATAAGAATCGGCCGGGATAAAAAGGCCGCCGGCGTTTCCTATATTTATACCGGCCTGCTGTTGATCTTCCTTTTTACCATTTTTAATCTTATTCAGCAATTCCCCGATTATTATGACTGGTTCCTGGAGGGTGTCTACCCCGTGCTTGTGGCCGTCAAGTTCCTGGTTCTTGCTCTTGGCTTAATATTACTTTTGATCGGGACGGCTTATCATTTCGGCGACTGGAACGATCGGCTGGAGCTTTCGGAGAGCCATCTGACCAAACTGCGTCTTCTGGAGCAAATTCAGTATGATTGCCGGCATCCGTTCCAGACGATCGAGTTGCTTGATCATGTTCTTGAGCGATTGCTTGACGGCCTCGGAGAAAAATCCGGCGCCGTATATTTATACCAGGGGGACAGGAAAGAATTCGACCTGGTTTCTTCGCGGGGATTCACCCCCGAAGAAAAAGCGCTTTTAAAACATTACCCCGAAGCGGGGAACATCATATCCAACGCGCTGGATAATCGGCTAAACCTGGCTACCGGAGATTTCCGGAGTTTCGGGGGCACGGCCCAGGTGGCTCTTTCGAAGTTCGGGTCGATGGCGGTTCTTCCGTTGATTTCCGGCAAAAGCCGTCTCGGCGCACTCTTGTTTTTCTCCGAAGATTCCTCCCGTTATGACGAACGATTCATGGAACTGGTCAAACCGATTGCAGGGTGGTTATCGGAGCGGCTGGAAGTGCTGAGACTGGGACGGGATTTCCGCCGGACCTTAACCATGGTCGATGAAAGCGAACGGAATATCGAGCACTATATGCGCAAGCTTGGGAAAATCACCGAAGCGGTGCGGGATACGGTCGGGCCTTCGGAATATGCTTCGGTAGTGCGGGAGCTCGTGGAAGTCGATGAGGTCCTGCTGCTCGGCCTGGATAATGATAATCTTCAAATTTACGGCGGGACCACCGACCGGATAGAGTTCAGCGAAAAATTCACCCAGGCGCTCATAAGCGCACTGTCGAAGGGGCGGACGGTAGTCCTTAACCAGGAAGAAATCGCCTCCAACGGAGAAAACCGTATGTCCGGGTCGTCGCTACTGCTTCCGATCGGGCGCGGGGACGACGCCATACTTCTGCGGCGCAAAAGCGAGTCGATGAGTTTTACCGAGCGGGAAATGAACAGCCTGAAAATTGCCGCGACACTGGCCGGTATGATAATTTCTCACCAGTCGGAACGGGAAACGGCATCTGCCCGGAGCAAGTCCTTCGAGGTCATTACGGAAACACTGCGGATAGTGCCGCCGGGAAGAGATATCAGGGCTTTCTTACGGGGAGCCGTCGATCAAATCTCGGGGCACCTGGAACCGGGGACGATTGCGATACTTTACGCGAGAGAAAATACACTATTGAAAGCGGTCCATTCCACGATCGATATGGCCGATATAAGCGACCTGGAGATCGAATTCGGGGAGAGCTGCACCGGGCGAGCCGCCGCGTTGAAGACGGCGGAATTCGCGTTTGGAGCTACGGCGGTGACGGCCAGTCTCGGGAGTTTTCATGCCCAAAACAGGATTCGATTCCGGAATTTATTCGGGTCGCATGGACTCCCGGTTTTCTTCGGCGATTATCCCATTCTGATAAACGGGCGGACGGACTATTTGCTGACCTTCATAGAATTCAACCGGGGACCGCTGAAGGGGAAAGAGCGGCATCAGCTCTATTCGATAATAACGGGTTTCATGAATCTCCGGGCCGAGCTGATATCTTGTCCCGAGGTAACGGAGACCGGGCCTGAGACTGAAGCAGGGGATAAACGAAGGAATGATGTTCCTCCGTTAAAACCGCGAAAAATACTGGTCGTGGCCGATCAACCGGTGATACTGGATTTAGTTTCATCGATGTGCCAGGGGCTCGGTTTCGAAGCGGTAACGGCTGTTAATCCGATTGAAGGGCTGGAGAATTTCGAAAAGTATTTGCCGGCGGCGGTTCTTGTGGACATGTCGGCGGCGCTGGCCGGGGAGAACCTGGAGACGACCGATATGGCTCACCAGGAATTTACCATCTGGGAGATGTTGTCAAGGATCAGGGGCACAACCCGTGCGGTTCCTTTGATAGCCCTAATGGGGGCGGCGCGACGCATTTCCCGTGAACGTCTGCTTGCGGCGGGGATCCATGGGGTATTGTATAAGCCATTTCAAATCAGCCAATTATCAGAAATTTTGAAGCGGGCCGGAATATTTTAATATGGACCAAAAATAACTTTTCAATATCCGCCCATAAAAGCCGATTAGACAAGTAGATATGAGGATGAACGGCAAACAGCACAATATCGATTTAGCGAGTGAAATCGAAAGAAGTTCCGATCTTCTGGCTTTACCGGAATCGGTGGCTCGGATTATCGAACTGACCTCTTCGGAAAACATCAATATCGATAAAATTTCCCGGATAATCGGAGCAGATCCGGCTCTGACAGGAAGGCTGTTGAAAATAGCCAATTCTCCGTTTTATGGTCTTTCGAACCGGGTCAATAACGCCAATCAGGCGATTATGGTGCTGGGTTTGTCGACCGTTAAATGCCTGATATTGTCGGCCGCGATTTTCCATCCAACCACCGACAAAAGCGGTGCCAATATCGATTTTAAATCCCTTTACGGGAACATCATCACGACCGCGGTAACCAGCCAAAAACTGGCCGTAGCCTGCGGATTCGACTCTCCTGAAGAGGCCTTTACCTGCGGTCTGCTGCATGATGTCGGGGCGCTTTATCTGATGCACCATCATTCCGAGCAGTACGGTATGGTAATCAAAAGGGCCAGTGAATCGGGTAATCTTATAGCCGAAGAAATCGCCGTATTCGGCATTACACATTCTGAAATCGGCGGGAAAATTTCCGAAAAATGGAAACTGCCAGCCAATATTGTTCAGGCGGTCAGGAATCATGACAATTGCGGGAACGGGAACAACGGAGTTCTCGATGATATAATTCGACTGGCGGTGGCGCTCAATCGTGAGTCGATTTGTTTTACGGATGAATTCATCGAAGATAAAATAACGAAAATCAGCATAACCTCAAAACGCCTCGGGCTCACCCGCGAACAACTCGATAACATTTCGTCCACAATATCGAGGGATGCGGTCGAATTCGCGCGCATCCTGGACGTCGACATCGGCGACTACGAGTCCTTGATAAGCAGAGCCAACCAGGAAATATTCAATACATATATGGCGCTGCAGAAGCTGTTCCGCGAGCGGCAGGAACTGACCAACCGGATCCTCGAAGAGGAACGTGCCCGGGGACTACTTGAAGCCAAGAATATCGCCGTATCGACCATGGCCCATTATCTCAATAACGCCACCATGTCGATTTCGGGACAGGCGCAGGTAATCAGGCTTTATCTGAAATCCAAAACGGCCGACGAAATTATCAAGGGACTTCCGAAATTCCTCGATGCCATCGATACGGGGGTTAAAAAGTCCGTTGCCGTGCTGGAAGAATTATCGGAATTGAATATGCTGGACGAAGTGGAATATTTCAGCAAATCGAAAATCCTGAATATTGACGAGCGAATCCAGAAACGCCTCAAGAAACTCGATAAAGAGAGCGGACTGGTTTTACCGGCCGAGGCAGAGCTGTAAGTCTCACCTGCTATTTTCAATTAAAAGTATTCTTATTGCTTTATCCGCGCGTATTGCCTTAGATTTATTCATAATTATTTCTTTAAAGGAGCTAACTATGAAATATCGCGCGGAAAATATGCCATTTGAAAATTGCAGGATACCGATCATGCTGCGTTTTTGCTATTCCGATAATTTCGCGGCCGATCCGGTGTATAAGAAACTCGATTCCATGACCGAGGGATTTGCCGGGCGCGTGGTGAAATCCGAGGGCTTCGAGGGTAAAACCAAACAGGCGACGACGATTCATATTCCGGGAAAGCTGAAACTGGAGAAGTTGATCCTGGTCGGCCTGGGGGAAAAAGGTAAATCCGATCCGGAGGCTTTTCGGGTGGCGGCCGGGTGGGTTTCGCGGCTGGACGGTATCAAGGGGGCCAGGGAAATCGCTGTCGCTGCGGATGGCTTTGAAAAGCGGGAAATTATCTCGGCCATGATAGAGGGATTTGTCCTTGGGGGTTATGAAAACCTGCAGTATAAAAGCGAGCGAAGGGACGAGCGTAAGAATGAAAGTCTCGTTTTTCATTATAAGGACATCAAGCATCAAATGGAAATTGAGCAGGGAATCGAGAACGGCGGGATAATATCGGAAGGGGTGGTCCTGGCCCGGAACCTATCGTCCGATCCTTCGAATTTTCTCACGCCGGAAAGCTTTGCCGGCAAGGCGGTGGAATACGGGAAAAAATATAAGTTTTCGGTCCAGGTACTGGACGAGAAGAAAATCGCCCGCGAGAAGATGGGGGCTCTGCAGGCGGTGGCGCAGGGTTCCGATAATCCTCCCCGGTTCGTAATACTGAGGCACAACGGCGGAAGGAAGGACGCGCCCCCGATTGTTCTGGTAGGGAAAGGGATAACGTTCGATTCCGGAGGTATTTCGATTAAGCCGGGACTGGATATGCACGAGATGAAGCAGGATATGACCGGCGGAGCGGTGGTGCTAACCACGATGATAACGGCGGCACGGCTGAATATCAAACAGAATCTGGTCGGGTTGATTCCTCTTGCGGAAAATATGCCTTCGGGACGGGCGGTAAAGCCGGGCGATATCATTAAATCACGAAAAGGGATTACAATAGAAATTATCAACACCGACGCCGAAGGGCGGCTGATCCTGGCCGATGCCCTCGATTATGCCGACAAATTCAAACCTCAGGCGGTGATCGATATCGCCACCCTGACCGGAGCGACCAAGTATATCCTGGGGTATGCCGGAGCTCCCATAATGGGAAACAATGAGAATTTGATCGATGCCATTTATGACGCAGCGGAGGCCACCGGGGAACGGGTCTGGGAACTGCCGATCTGGGATAGGCACCGTGAAGACATGAAATCTAATATCGCCGATTTGAAAAACAGCGGCGGACCGTTTGCGGGAACCATCAAGGCCGCGGCGTTTCTCGAAAATTTCATCGGCGACTGGCCCTGGGGGCATATCGATATTGCGTATATGGATCTCGAGGTTGAAACGCAGTCTTACATTCCCAAGGGTCCGACCGGATTCGGGATGAGGTTGTTCGTCGATCTGCTCAGTAATTGGAAAAAGCTATAGCATATTTATCTATAAAAAAAAGCCCGTCATCGGACGGGCTTTTTTATTTCAATGAAATTCTATCGTGACCAGGCCGGGGATTCGCTTTGTCCGGGGCCGGTTATTTGCCGCAGGCCATTTCCGGTCAGATCGACAATCCAGATGGAGCCGTCATTGAGGGCGAAAGTCATCCATTTGGAATCGGGGGACCAGGAAAGGGGGTAGGTTTGCATGGTCTGGCCGATCTGAGGTTTATAAACCAGGTAGTTTTCGGTGAGGTTTTTGTTGGTGATGTATATTCCCTGATCGCTGACCGTATTGATGATGTATGCCAGCCATTTTCCGTCCGGTGACCAGGCCGGAGCGGTTCCATTGGAAATCATTTTTATGTTCTTCTTGAAGGACTCCTCATTGATGGCAGACAGGCTCAGGGGTGCAACCGCAATTCCGACGGGATTGACTCCTTTATATACGACGAAGGCATACATGCTGTCCGGTCCGAGCGTGGGCATGATCGACATATATTCGGAATTCATATTGTGGTCTTTTCGGAGAATTGTAAAATCTTCGCCGGTCGGGCCCATCGTACAGGTCTGGTAATTGGGCATGGTGGCATTGACGGTATTGGCGTTGATGTCTTTGGTAAAGATAATTTTTTTGCCATCGTTAGAAAATTCCGGATAACGGGAACCGTATCCGTCGGTAATTTTCATCCACCAATTGGTGGTACTTTTGGCCGAATCGGGGAAACCGAGGAAAATATCGTAGATTTTGTGGCGTCCGCCGAGGTTGTCGGGTCCTTTTACATCGACCATTCCATGACGGCAAAAGGCAATCGATTTACCGTCGGGAGCCCACGAAATTTTCCCAATACCGTTTTCCGCGGTAACGATTTTATACTGGTTTTTGCCGTCCCAATCCATAACCCAGAGGCTGCCCTCACGAATGAAGGCGATTTTTCCGGTGGGGGTTGGAATTGTTCCGGCTTTGTCCGCCGGCAGAGGCTGTTTGGCCGGCTGCCCGAAAGCGAGGGAAGCGGTTAACACCAGGGCCGTGGTCACGAAGATCATTGCTTTTCTCAAGTCGTCTCCTTTTCTTTATCTTTATAATTCTATATTTCTCAAGAGTTAAGCAAAGATATCAAATATTTGCAATTTGTCAATTCTATCGGTGCCGCCTTTAACGGTCTTTAATTATACAAGATGAGGCATTCCCGGTTCGCTAATGAATAGAATGAAAAACGGGACCCTTAAAGAGGGTCCCGTTTCTATAATCGAAGCGATTATCAGAGGGCTATTCGGCTTTGGGAACGAGTTCGCTGAAATCAAGCGATTCCAGCTGCTTATAGTACTTGTAACGCCTGGTAACCTGTTCCTGGGCCTGTTTGGCCAGCGCTTTGGCACGGTCCGGCATGGAGGCCATCAGGGTCCGGAAACGGACTTCGCCCATGGCGTATTCCTCGTACGGAACGGAGGGTTCCCGGCTGTCGACTTTGAGCGGGTTTTTACCCTCTTTGGCGAGTTCGGGATTATAGCGGTAAAGAACCCAGTGGCCCGAATCGACGGCCTTCTTTTGTTCGTTCAGGGAAAACGACATGTTAATTCCGTGGGCGATGCAACTGGAATAGGCGATGATAATCGAGGGGCCGTTGAATCTTTCGGCCTCGATTATGGCGCGAACCGACTGTCCCTGGTTGGCACCCATCGCAATCTGGGCGACATAGACATTGCCGTAGGACATCAGCATCAGGCCGAGGTCTTTTTTGGGCATCGGTTTTCCGGCAGCCGCGAACTTGGCCACCGCTCCGGTTGGAGATGATTTTGACATCTGCCCGCCGGTGTTGGAATAAACTTCGGTATCGAGAACCAGGATGTTGACATTGCGTCCGGAAGCCATGACATGGTCAAGGCCGCCGTAGCCGATGTCGTATGCCCAGCCGTCGCCGCCGAAGGCCCAGACCGATTTTTTGACCGTATAATCGATGAGGTCAAGCAAACGGGTAACTTCAAGGTTCTTCTTGCCTTTAAGTTTCAATTTCAGCTTTTCGACCCGTTCACGCTGGGCTTCGATTCCCTCCTGCGTCGACTGATCGGCGGTGGCAAGAGCTTCGTAATCTTCCGGCGCGACCTGCTTGACCAGTTCCAGCGCATGAGCGCCCATCTTGTCGCAGGCGAGGCGCATCCCGAACGCGAATTCGGCGTTATCTTCGAAAAGCGAATTCGACCAGGCCGGGCCTTTACCATCGGCGCGGGTGCAGTATGGTGTGGTCGGAAGATTGCCGCCATAAATGGAGGAACATCCGGTGGCGTTGCCGATTAAAGCGCGATCTCCGAACAACTGGCTGACCAGCTTGATATATGGGGTTTCACCGCAGCCGGCGCAGGCCCCGGAAAATTCGAAATGCGGTTTAATGAACTGGCTTCCTTTGACCGTTTCACGATTGTACAGCGCGGGGTTGGTTTCCGGAATGGAAAGGAAGAAGTCCCAATTGGCGGCTTCCTGAGTTCTAAGCGGAAGCTGCGGAGCCATGTTGATGGCTTTTCGTCCGGTCTTGTTGCCTTCGGAATCTTTCTCGCTGATCGGGCACATGTTGACGCAGACCTCACAGCCGGTGCAGTCTTCCGGAGCAACCTGCAGGGTGAATTTCTTTCCGGCGAATTCTTTGCCTCTGGCATCCACCGACTTGAAAGTCCCGGGAGCGTCCTTGAGGGCCTCCGGATCGTATGCTTTCATGCGAATGGTGCTGTGCGGGCAGACGATGGAACAGATGCCGCACTGGGTGCAGATATCTTCGTTCCAAACCGGGATTTCGACCGCGATGTTGCGCTTTTCAAAACGGGTAGTGGACAAGGGGAAGGTCCCGTCGTCGGGCATCAGCGAAACCGGAATCTGGTCGCCTTTTCCCTCGATGATCTTCGCGGTGACTTTCTGGACGAATTCGGGAGCGTCCTTCGGCACGATCGGCGGGCGGGTTATCTTGCTGGTCGCCTGCTTGGGGTAGTTGACCTGGTGGATATTTCCGAGGGCACCATCGACCGCCTTGAAGTTCATGTTGACGACTTTTTCGCCCTTACGACCGTAGGTTTTAACGATAGCATCCTTGATGGCTTTAATCGCTTCGTCGCGCGGAAGAATGTCGCTGATGACGAAGAAGGCAGTCTGCATGATCATGTTGATGCGGGCGCCGAGGCCGAGTTCGTGTCCGAGTTTGATGGCGTCGATAACGTAAAATTTAAGCTTCTTCTTGATAATCTGCTTCTGAACTTCGATGGGAATCTTGTCCCACACTTCATCCGGACCGTACGGGCTGGTCAGAAGGAAGGTGCCTCCCTCGATGACCGGCGAAAGCATATCGTACTTCTCGAGGAAGGAGAAGTTATGGCAAGCGACGAATTTCGCCGACGAAATCAGATAAGGGCGGCGGAGCTGCCGTTTACCGAAACGAAGGTGCGATACCGTGACGGCTCCGGCTTTTTTCGAGTCATAAACGAAATAGCCCTGGGCGTTGAAGTCGGTGTATTCGCCGATGATTTTAATCGAATTCTTATTGGCGCCAACGGTCCCATCGGCTCCCAGGCCGTAGAACAGGCCGCGGAAGACGTCGGCCCCTTCTATATCAAAACTGTAATCGACCTTAAGGCTGGTCCTGGTGACGTCATCGGTGATTCCGACCGTGAAATGGTTCTTCGGTTGTTTAGCCTTGAGGTTATCCAAAACCGCAATGGCCATCGGGGGGTTGAATTCTTTCGAGCTGAGTCCGTAGCGGCCTCCGACGATGAGCGGGAATTTCTTGAACGGGGCTTTTCCGCCGGCGATTCCCTCGCTGATAGCGGCCTGAATGTCGGTATAAAGCGGTTCGCCGACCGCGCCCGGTTCCTTGGTGCGATCCAGCACCGCGATTTTCTTGACCGTGGCCGGGAGGGCTTTCAGGAAATGTTCGACCGAGAACGGGCGATAGAGGCGGACTTTGATCAATCCGACTTTTTCTCCTTTGTCGACCAGGTATTCGATCGTTTCGTGCATGGTTTCGGCTCCGGAGCCCATCATGACGACCACGCGTTCGGCATTTTTGTGACCGACATAATCGAACAGCTTGTACTTACGGCCGACGATTGATGCGAAGCGGTTCATGACCTGCTGCACGATCTTCGGAGTATTATCATAGTACTTATTGACCGTTTCACGAGCCTGGAAAAAGACGTCGGGATTCTGCGAAGAGCCCTTGAGGGTAGGATGATCAGGGCTGAGGCTGCGGGCGCGATGGTCGGCAATGGCTTCCTCGCTGATCATCTCTTTAAGCTGTTCTTTCGGGATTTCGGTGATTTTCTGGACTTCGTGCGAGGTTCGAAAACCGTCGAAGAAATGCAGGAACGGAACCCGGCATTCCAGGGTAGAGGCATGGGCAATGGCGGCCAGGTCCATGACTTCCTGGACCGAATTGGACGACAACAGGGCAAACCCTGCAGAGCGGGCGGCCATGACATCAGAATGATCGCCGAAGATGGAGAGCGCATGGGTCGCGACGGAACGGGCGGAGACGTGAAACACCGTCGAAGTGGTTTCGCCGGCCATTTTGAACATGTTCGGGATCATCAGGAGCAGGCCCTGTGAAGCCGTAAAAGTGGTGGTCAGAGAACCGGCCGTGGTGGCTCCGTGGATGGCACCGGAAGCGCCTCCCTCGGATTGCAGCTCGACCACATCGGGGATGGTTCCCCAGACATTGGTTTCACCGCGTGCCGATTTTTCATCGGCTTCTTCACCCATATTGGATGACGGAGTGATGGGATAAATGGCGATTACTTCGGACAGTGCGTGCGCCACGTATGCGGCGGCGGTGTTGCCGTCGATCATTGCCATTTCAGGTCGCTTTTTATCGGCCTTTTTATTCTTTGATGCTGTTTTAGTAGCCATACCCATTGAACCTCAAATAATAAATAAACGATTGAATTTTATCATTAGACGGTTTTCGGAAGCGTGATGCTTCGTTGACCCTGATATTTGCCTTTCTTATCCTTGTACGATACTTCGCAGATTTCATCGGCCCCTAAAAAGAGAATCTGCGCAATGCCTTCGTTGGCATAAATCTTCGCCGGCAGGGGAGTGGTGTTGGAAATTTCCAGGGTGGCGAATCCTTCCCATTCCGGCTCGAAGGGAGTGACATTGACGATGATGCCGCAGCGGGCGTAAGTCGATTTTCCCAGGCAGATGGTGATGACATCGCGGGGAATTTTGAAATATTCGACGGTCCTGGCCAGAGCGAAGGAATTCGGAGGGACCAGAATGGATTTCGCCTTTACATCGACGAACGAAGCTTCGGAAAAACACTTGGGATCGATGACCGCCGAGTTGACATCGGTGAAGATTTTGAATTCGTCGGCGACCCGGATATCGTAACCGTACGACGACAGCCCGTAGCTGACCCCCTTTTTAATCTGCTTCGGAGTAAACGGTCGGATCATGTCGTGCTTGCGGCACATTTCCCTGATCCAGCGGTCGGATTTCACACCCATTAATTCACCTCAATGCACGCTGCCAAAAACGCTCTTGTGCCGGAAATATTTTTGGATATTTCCGGCGCCGATTCTTATTTGTTCTCTACAACGGCGATTTCCTTTTTCCACTTGATCAAATCGGCAATGGTGTGGCTTTCGAAAACCTCCATCAATTTCCGTTCGGCTTTCTCCATGACAATCCGTACCGCGCAACTTTCGGCCTTATTACAACATTCCTTGTCGGGCAGACAGCGAATGAGGTGATACGGTCCCTGGATCGCCTCAACTACCTGGCGAATATTCAAATCCTGAGGGGCTTTGTCAAGGGTGAATCCTCCCTTAACGCCGCGATGAGACCGGACAATTCCGGTTTTGGTTAAATTCTGAAAGATCTTGGCCAGGAATTTTTCAGGAACATCCTGCGCCTGAGCGATTTCGGACAGAGGAATCACCCGGCCCTTATCCTGTTCGGCGAGATGTATCACTCCGAAAATTCCGTAAGCCTCGGCTTTTGTTATCTGCATTTTCCAACCCCGTTCTGGAGGATGTTTACACTCAAGGAGTCAGCGTAACACCCCATTTTTAGTCCGGTTTGAAGATAGAATAGCAGGGCCATTATGTCAACCATATTTGTTAAAAATTTCACAAATTCCGGCTCATTTCCCTTGCCGCACTTAGTAGTTTGACGCCCCTTAAAAAATAGATATATTGCATCTGCCCTGATTATCGGCTGTTTTTGAGAATGCAAAAGAGGGCACAGAAAAAAACAGGAATGAATAAGTCTTCTATAAATCCTTCCCTTTGCGCCTACGCTTCCGATGCCTCGATTTACGCGATTGAGCCGGAAGAGGTTATTCAGATAGAACGGGAGGCGGATATTTCCAATGCTATAAACCGTGCGAAAATGCGGGGAATATCGCTGACTCCGCGCGGCGGCGGGACCGGATTGGCCGGAGGTGCATTGGGGGCAGGGATAATTGCCGATTTCGGGCAGTATCGCAAAATTCTGGAAATCGACAAAGACCGCAGGCTGGTGAAAACGGAGGTCGGGATTATCTATGATGAGCTCAACCTGGCCCTGAAAGAATATAATCTCTTTTTCCCGACAGATCCGTCATCGGGAGATACCTGCCAGATCGGCGGGATGATCGCGAATAATTCTTCCGGACCGCGTTCCGTGAAATACGGATTGACCTCAGATTTCGTGGAGGAGTTGGAAGTATTTGATCGTTCCGGGCGAAGAGTAATCTTGAAGAAGCTGTCACTTGGAAACTCGGAGTGCGCTTCCTTTCTGCAGGCGCATCAGGAGTACGGGCGTATCCTCGAAATCCTCTCGGAAAACAAGCAGGTGATAATCGAGAAATGGCCGAAGCTGAAGAAGAATTCATCCGGTTATAACCTGTTGCAGGTGATCAATGATCTGGACCGGGGAGTGTACAATCTCCCGGCGCTTTGGATCGGTTCGGAAGGGACGCTGGGGGTTATATCTACAGCGACTTTGCGTTTATTGCCGATACCCAAGGGTTGCCTGACGGTTCGGCTATATTTCGATTCTCTCGTCGACGCCGGGAGGGCGGTGCAGCCGATTCTGGAGCTGGGACCGTCGGGACTGGAGATTGTCGACGGTTCGACGCTGAATTTAATCGGCCGGGAAGAGCATAATATTCCGGAAGGAGTGGCGGGGCTGCTGCTGGTGGAATTCGATGATGACATCGAGTTGAAGAAGTCGGCTTTCGAACGGCTGGCCTCGAGTTTGCACCTGGCCTCGAATCCGGATTATGCCGACGATCCGGTCAAGGCCGCTCCGTTATGGAAAGCGCGGAAGGCGATCGTCCCGACATTGTACCGTCATCATGCCACGAAACGCCCGGTGGCTCTGGTGGAAGACATTTCATTGCCTCCGAAAGAAATCCCGGCTTTCATCGATTATATCGCGCGATTGTTCGGAAGTCACAAGCTGACGTACGGCATTTTCGGGCATATCGGCGACGGGAATCTGCATATTCGTCCCTTGTTCGATTTGAACGATCCCGACGATATGCGCCTGGCCGACGAGTTGTACTATAAGATATATAACCAGGTTATCATGCTCGGTGGGTCCACCACCGCCGAACACGCCGACGGACGGCTGCGGGCCGCGCTGGTTAAGAAGCTGTACGGCGAAGAAGTCTATTCCGTTTTCAGAAAAATCAAGAGTATTCTCGATCCCGATAACATGTTTTCGCCGGGATCGGTGATTTCGGATGAGCCGTACACCGAACATATCGATTACGAAAAAATAAAATCGTTCTGCGCCGCCTGCGGCAAGTGCAACGGCTACTGCCCGGCGTACGATATATTCCGCCGGGAAGATATGGGAGCGCGGGGCTGGCTGCGGATGATCAACCAGTCGGGGATGTCCCGCCGGAAACTCGATGAGTACCTGTCGTACTGCCTGAACTGCAAGAACTGCGCCATTGTCTGCCCGGCGGGAGTGGATATCGCGCATGAGATTATCGAATACAAAAGCCGGCGGCCGTCGGCCCTGTCGAAAATGGGCGCGGCTTTCGCCGACAGTGAGGGGCTGTTGGGCATATCCCTGAAGCTGGGGAAACTAGCGGAACCGCTCATGCAGAGCGGAATCGGCAAGAGCATGATCGGGCTGTTTGGGAAACCATTCGGGATGAACAAGTCGGCGGAATTCCCAAAAATATCCGGAAAGAGCTTAAGGAAACGCTTTGCAGATAGAGTCGGTGAATCAGGGAAGGTGGCGTTTTTCCACGGCTGTGCGGATAATCTACTGGAGTCGGAAGTGGGGGAAGCGGTTTTCAAAGTATTCGACCGTCTCGGTATCGAGGTGAAACTTCCGGAACAGAGATGCTGCGGACTTCCGTACGAAGTACATGGACTTAAGGATAATCTGACCGAGAAGGCCAGATTCAACATCGAGCATTTAAAGAAATTCGACGCGGTCATTACCGGGTGCGCATCCTGTCTTTTAAGGTTGAAAGAATATTCCCGTCTGTTTAAGGGGAGCGATTACGAAGAGACCGCGGAAGACCTGGCGAAGCGGTGTTTCGATATCAGCCAGTATCTGAATCTGCAGGATTTCGATTTCAATGCCATCGATTCGGGACAGCCGGCGAAGGTGACCTATCATTATCCCTGCCATCAACGGGGAGCGGGGGTGCATAAAGAGCCGGAAAAGTTGATCGGAAAATTGAAGAACGTCGAGATCGTGCACCCGCTCTATGCCGATCGCTGCTGCGCTCAGGCCGGTGCGTACGGTTTTATCCATTTCGCCGAGGCGAAGGAGATGTTTCTAAAGAAAAAAAAGGTGTATGAAAATATCGAGGCGGAGTACCTGATGACTTCCTGCCCGGCCTGCCAGATGAAAGTCCGCGCCGAGACGGGGGGGAACTTTAAAGTGGTCCACCCGGTTCAGATAATAGCCGAACGGATGATAAATAGCTGATTGGAGATAAAAATGCCCGAATTCCGACATGAAAAGAAGGGACTTCTGATAGTCTATACCGGCAACGGAAAAGGCAAAACGACGGCGGCGCTGGGGATGACGGTCCGGGCCGTGGGATACGACTGGAAGGTCAGTATCATACAGTTTATCAAGGGGAGCTGGAAGTACGGCGAACTGGATGGAATCAAGAAACTGGCTCCGAATGTGGAACTGACCGCGATGGGGGAGGGATTTGTCGGGATAATCGACGACACCAAATCGTTCGAGGAGCATCGCAATGCCGCCAAGAAGGCGGTCGCGACCGTCCTGGAAAAAATCAAATCGGGGCAGTACAATCTGATAATTCTCGATGAGCTGAATGTCGCGGTATCGCTGGGACTGGTAATGCAGGACGAGGTCGAAGATATCGTCGCGGCCAAACCGGAAAATCTGCATCTGGTTATAACCGGAAGAGGGGCGACCAAGTGGCTGATCGAAAAGGCGGACCTGGTGACGGAAATGACCGAAATCAAACACCCCTACCAGAAGGGAATCCTGGCCCAGCAGGGGGTGGATTTTTAATTCCTTTCATTACCTTGGGAGACATGAAGATAATGAATACCTTGAATCGTTTCGAGGATTTTAGTATCTAATCAATTAATGACATTTGATTTGACCTTAAATGTAAGGACTTTGTGTAAAGAGCAGAGGAATAGAAATGGCAGAAAAGAATTATGACATCATTATCGTGGGCGGGGGCCCCGGCGGGTTGACAGCCGGGCTGTATGGCGCTCGCGCCAACCGGAAGACCGTGCTGATTGAAAAATATATGCCGGGGGGGCAGATTGCGAATACGCATGAAGTAGAAGATTACCCCGGATTTGAACTGATTTCGGGGCCGGAATTAGCTATGAAAATGACCGAGCATGCCAAGAAGTTCGGGATGGAAATCGTTTCGGATGAGGTTCTTGAAGTTAAGGTCGATGGCCATGACCGGTTGGTGGTTTGTGCCTCGGGGGATATATATCGCGGCAAAGCGGTTATTCTCTCCACCGGAGGATCTCCCAATAAGCTGGAGGTTCCGGGAGAGTTCAAATTCAGCGGCAAAGGGGTATCCTATTGCGCCATATGCGACGGGGCCTTTTTCAAAAATGAAGTCATAGCAGTGGTCGGCGGCGGCGATGCGGCAGTTGAGGAGGGGATGTTTTTAACCAAATTCGGAAGTAAGGTCATTCTAATCCATCGCAGGGAAGAACTCCGGGCCGCGAAAATTATTCAGGAGCGGGCGTTCAAAAACCCGAAGATGGAGTTTATCTGGAACACGGTGGTGGAATCGATAAATGGAGACGATAAGGTCAGATCGCTTACATTAAAAAACCTGAAGACTGGTGAGGTCAGTGATCTTGAAGTCGGCGCCATATTCGTGTTTATTGGGTTTATCCCGAATTCCAACCTGACCAAACCGGCGTTGAAGAAAGATCCCGGAGGCTATATAATAACGAATGACCGCATGGAAACGTCGATATCGGGGATTTATGCCTGTGGCGACGTTCGGTCACAGCTGGTCCGCCAGATAACCAATGCCGTCGGAGATGCCACCACGGCGGCGGTTGCGGCAGAAAAATATATTGAAGAACTAGAAAGTTAGTTGATTTTTTTGCTAAATTGGGTATATTATATCGTCTTTAATAAGAAAAGAAAGGTAAGAGAAAGCTAAAATAGGATTTAAGGCTGCAGGAATTATGAAGCGAACTTCATAATTCACCCCTCATCTACAGCAGCCTCGCTCGGCCACGTTATACCCTTCTCCAAGCCATTGTACCAAAAGCGGTTAACTACGTCTTTGTGGTTGCATCGGGAGCCGTTGATAAATTTTTGCGGCATAAAACTTGCTTTGGATTCGCATAGTTGATTTTGCCGTATTGAGTTGTTAGAGATTTAGGGAGTGGTGTGTGCTGGTTTTCCAGCCACCTGACGTTAGAGTCGGGCATCCCCCCTCCACCACTCCCTATTTTTTTATCTCAAATTTTTTTCCATTCTAAGCAATCCGGTTCGGTCTGCCGATATCTTGTATCAACAGGAAAGGTGGATTCTATAAATGGCCAGGATTAACGGACCGGGTATTCTTCTTCGAATATCCCATCTGATACTTATCCAGGTATTCTTCATATTTTCGGCAATGGCTCTGATACTCTTTTATCCTCAAGGGGATGAAGGAGATACTGGTTCCACGCCCCGCCAGGAGGCCATTGCGGTTGAGGCCGCTACCGATGTCTTTAATATCCTGACAGACCTTCCTGACAGCCTGGTATCAGATTCCTCGGTTATGACTGCCGTTATCGGGGCATTATCGGCTCAACCGTACATCAAGGAATATATTCTGGCGGAACGGAGCCGGGAGGCCGATTCCGGCTGGTATGTGGCGATTCGCAACCATTATTATAAGCCTTCCGATATCAGCGATCCCTCCTGTATTTTCTGCGAATACGCCCAGAAATTCCTGAAGGCCGAGGACGATTTTTATTTTGAGGCGAGGTCGCCGGGTAATAAGTATGTGGATTATTTTTTCCGGGGGGGAGAAAACGACGAGTTTCTTCTGAAGATATCGACCGATATCGTTCCACCCATAGAAGCCCAAGACAACCTGGCGGAAATAGTCCTTCTGCTGTTTCTCATTTCCACTTTGATATCTCTTCTAATAATCAACCTCATTTCCAGCGGGGTAAAGAAGCCCCTTAAGGCCATAATCAATGCCTTTGAGGAAATAGGGGCGGGACAGCAGACGGTTCTTCCGGAAGATGCCGCCGATCCGGACATCCGCCAGTTGACCTACGCCTTCAATGAGATGGCTTATACCCTGGCAATGGAAAAGAAAAAACTGGCGGAAGCGAATAACCAGTTGATGAAAGCGAACAAGTCGCTCCTGGAATCGGAGTCGATATTGACTTCTCTGGTCGATTATTCGCCGGATGCTATCGTCGTGACCGATCTTGACGACCAGGTGATTATATACAATTTGACGGCGGCCGGAGATTTCGGCTATAACCAGAGCAATCTCATCGGGCGGAAGATTTCCAATATTTTCTCGGTGACACAGGCGAAAAAGGAATCGACCGAAGATACTAATGAATACCTGGGGGCCAAAGAGGTCATTTGCCGCCGGAGCGACGGCGCCAAATTCCCGGCACTCCTGGTCAGTACTCCCCTGGGACCGGAAGGGAGCAAGCCGATCGCGATGCTTTATTTCTTCCGCAATATTTCCGAAAGCCGGAACTATAAGGAAATGGTTCTGAAGCTGGATCGAATCGCGGTCAAGGGGAAAATGGCGCGCGATATTGCTCATGAAATCAACAACTACCTGGCGATCCTACAGGGGAATATCGAATTGCTTCCGATGATTATCGCCAAGAACGACCATGAAAAGGTTGCAGACCGCATTGGGTTGTTGAAAAAAACGGTCAACAATATCGCTACCTTTACCGAAGGGTTGACCCGGTTCAGCGACGAGAACAGCGAATTCGTCAAAGAAGACCTCAACCAGTTGGTTGAAAATTTAATAGCTTTCCTGAAACCGCAGAATAAATTCGATAATATTGCGATCGGAACCAATCTATCGGAGTACTTGCCGACCGTTACGATCGATTGCAGTCAGATTCAACTTGCCCTGACCAATATCCTGACCAACGCCGCGGAAGCTCTGGAGAATATCGCCGACCCGGATCGCAAATGGATTGTGGTATCGACGGCGCTGGATGAATCGGAGCAGCATGTTTACATCAAAATCGCCAACGGCGGTCCGAAAATCGATGAAAAGAATATTGAAAAGATGTTCGTTAATCGCTTTTCGACGAAGAAAGGCGGAAATGGTCTCGGTTTGATAACCTGCAAAAACATTATCGATAATCATTTCGGCGAGATTTCATTCCATGCCACTCATGAGTCGCAGGCAGTCTTCGTGATAAAGATCCCCGCGAATCGGATCGGGCAGACCGACGACGATCCAACCGTTCAGATGCGGGCGGACGAAGTCCCGAAGCAAACCTTCTCTCTTAAATCCTGATTTATCATTTGCCAGAGTTCCTAATTTACGATAATTTCCCAACATGGATCTGACGCGCGAAGATGATTCTCCGACCAGGAAACCGTCCCGTTTTGTCATCCCGGTGGTCGCGGTGCTCGGGGTTCTCCTTGTCATATCGACCTATTTCGGTATCCGCAAGAGCCGCAGCGATTCTCTGGAATTGATGCGCCGCCAGGGGGCGGCCTTAATCGAAAGCCTGGCTTTGTCTGCGGATAATGCCATAAAGGCCAATTCCTTTTTCGATTTATTGATTCAGGAGAAATTTTCCGATTTGGCGGCATTTTTGGAAAGCCGCGAGGGCCTGGACTTTTCACCGGAAGAATTGGCCGATTTTGCGGTCGGCTATGGGGTCGACGCTATTTTGATATATGATGATACCCTTGGTTTAATGCTGGCGGGGGCCCGGGGGAATTTTGTCAGCATCGATTATATCAACAGCATGGTTTTGCCGGAGGCGCGGAAGCTGGTGCAGGATTCATCGCGGTTTTTCGATCTGCAGACGATTTCGGGGAATGTCCCCGGCGATATTTCAATGTACTATCTTGAAAAGACTTCCGATTTGCAGCACGTGATCGTTATCGTCAGCGATGCCCTGTTTTATTCCGAATCGAAGAAAAACATCGGGATCGGCTATCTCGTGATGAGTATAGCCCAGGAAATCGGGATCGAATACATTCTCTTCCAGACCGAACAGGGAATTGTCTTTTCTTCGCGGAAAATCGGGCCGATCCTGAAGATAGAAAAGGACCCGTTCCTGAATGCCGCACTCAATACCGATACGGTAATGTCGCGGTTTTATGATTTGAACGATCGGGAGATACTGGAGCTGGTTCGGACGTTTTCTTCGATCGAATACGGCGACGGCCTGTTCCGGATTGGCTTATCGCTCGATAAATACAACGAGATCATCGGCGGATTCGACCGTCAGATGATAGCGTTCAGCCTGGTGATGTTCGCGGCGGTCGTACTAACCATGATGTACCTCAGCGGCAAACAGAAGCGGGCCAATCTGGATCGTTCTATCAGGCGAATTCAAACTCTGACCGAAAAGGTATTCGACAGCATCAATTCGGCGCTGATTGCGGTCAGCCGTGAAGGTATTATCGAGACCGCCAATCGTCAGTTTTTCGAGTTGTTTGGAACCGGCGAGGAGGAATTGATCGGGAAGAAGTGGGACGACCTGGAGTTTAACGAAGCGGTGCCGTTCAGAGATTTCTTCGAAGGGGGAGGGAATTCCATCGAAACCAACACCGAATATTCCATCGGGGCGGAGGCTCATTATTTCCTGGTGAATATCGCGCGGTTGCATGATCCCGATAACAGGCCGTCCGGGGCGGTTGCGATAATTTACGACTACACTCATATCCGCGACCTGGAGCAGGCGGCCCAACGGCGTGAACGCCTAAGTGAAATGGGAGATCTGGCCGCGGGGGTGGCGCATGAAATCCGCAATCCCCTGAACGCCATTTCGATTGCAGCCCAGCGGCTGATGTCGGAATTCGAACCCAAAGAAAATTCCGAGGATTTCCATAATTTCGCGCGGCAGATTAAATCCGAAGCGGGGAGACTGAACGAAATCGTCACGCGCTTTTTGTCTTTAACCCGAAGCAGAAGCAATATTGAACCGACGGGTGAAATCAGTAAGGTCGCGAAGGAAACTTCAGAACTGCTGGCCGCGGAAGCGGAAAAAGCGGGGATTTCGATCCGAATGAACATCGAACCGGGAATAAGGGCCGCAGTATCGGAAGACCGCCTTAAGCAGTTATTAATAAATCTGATGCGAAACGCCATGGAAGCTTGTTCCGGGAGACAGGGTGAGGTCGGAGTTTATCTTCGCAAAGTAGCCGGGAGTGCAATTCTATCGGTGACGGATAACGGTCCCGGAATTCCGAAAGAGCTGCGCGATAAGATATTCAATCCCTATTTCAGTACCAAGGAAAAGGGGACGGGTTTGGGTTTATCAATCGTTCACCAGATCGTGGAAGAGTTCAAGGGGAGTATAGAAGTCGTTTCTCCGGAGGAAGAGGGCACGGAGTTTCGCGTTACCATTCCAGCCAAATAAAAAACGGCGGCTCTGTTCGAGCCGCCGTTCGATATAATCCGAAAATAGATTACTTGATGTTGTCCTTTACCCACTGGGTACTGACCGATTTCGGACGGGTAATGGGAGTTCCCATGGCGCGGTTGAGCACCAGCTGGGAGAGCATGCCCATGGCACGCGAAACCGAGAAGAGCACCGTGTAGTACGGGAATTCCTTCAAGCCGTAGTGGTACAGCAGAGCTCCGGAACCGGCGTCGACATTCGGCCACGGGTTCTTGGCTTTGCCGTGCTCTTTGAGGACTTCCGGAACCACTTCGTAGACGCGGGCGACGGTCTGGTAGACCGGATCGTCGGCCATGTGTTCCTGTCCGAATTGCAGGAAGGCCGTAAAGCGGGGGTCGGTTACACGGAGGACGGCATGGCCGTATCCGGGAATAACCTTTCCGCCGTTGAGCGTATCCCAGGCGTACTTGCGGATTTCTTCTTTGCTGGGAGCGCCTTTGAATTTCTCCATGGTTTCGAGGACCCAGCTGAGACATTCCTGGTTGGCAAGGCCGTGGAGAGGGCCGGCCAGTCCGTTGAGCCCTGCGGATACGGCATAGTAGGAATCGGACAGGGCCGAACCGACCGTGTGGCAGGTATTGGCCGATACGTTGCCGCCTTCATGGTCGCAGTGCAGAGTAAGATAGAGGCGGATCAACTTCGCGAAGGAACCGTCTTTATCCTTGAGGCCGAGCATGCGGGCATAGTTGGCGCCCCAGTCGAGCTCTTTCTTGTAGGCAATGCGATTGCCCTTTTTGAAACGGAGCCGATAGACACCGGCAGCAATACCCGGCAATTTAGCCAGCAGATTGAGGGCGTCTTCGAGGGTCGGTATCCAGTAATCGGATTTCTTCATTCCCTTGTTGTATTCCTTAACGAATTCCGATTCCTTCTGCATGACCAGGATTGCGGTATCCAACATGGCCATCGGGTGCGAATCCTTGGGCATGGCTTCGAGGACTTTCCAGACATAGGCGGGAACCTTGGAACGTTCCGCAAATTCCTTTTGCAGGGCCGCCACGGCTTTCTTGTCGGGAAGCTCACCGGTCATGAGGAGGTACAGGATCTCTTCCGGCCATTTGTCCTTAATGTCCAGCAGGGGATAACCGCGGATAACCAATCCTTTATCGGGATACACCACCGATGTATCACAAATCATTCCCTTGATGCCGCGCATCCCGCCGTACGCCTGAGCTACGGTCACATCGGAGATCTTCTTTTCGCCGACCTTTGCGGCCAGTTCCTTTAGATCTTCGCGGAGCCCCGGGATCATCTCGGCCAGTTTTTTCTGCAGAGTCGCCATATTATATCTCCTGAAGTTTGATATAGGGTTTGAGAAGCATTTTATTTCATTCTATTTGCTTGTGAACGAATTCACATATCTGATTCTATTATCAGACTGTTATATTAAATCAACCATTTAGATTTGTCAAGGGTCGCGGGGGACAATCGGTTCGATTTTTGGTTTATTTTCCCAAATATGGGTTAAATCCCGAAGTATACAGGTCAGCAATCAAGACGAATCAAGTAAACATTTTTCCGGGACAGAGCAGTCCATCGGGGTCGAAAACGGTCTTAATATCCCGCATTGCCGAAATAGTGGGAGAATCGAATTCCAGCTGAAGGTATTTCTTTTTGGTCAGGCCGATGCCGTGTTCTCCGGTCAGGGTTCCGTCGAGGGCCAGGGTCTTGTCGAATAGCCGCTTTATGCCGTTTTCTACCAGCCCCGATTTTACATGATAATCGTCGCTGGTCAGGAAATTGACGTGGAGGTTGCCGTCTCCGGCGTGTCCATAGGAATTTATTCGGAGGGGATATTCTGAATTCATTTCGTAGACGAATGAAACCAGTTCCGGCAGCCGGGAAGGGGGAACGGCGACATCTTCGGATATTTTATATTTGGCCGAAGCCTTTACGGCTTTGGATAAATTCCTCCGAATCTGCCAGAGGGCGTTGGATTTTTCCCGGTCTGCTTCGATTCGCAGGAGCGCGGGACGGTGCTTTTGCATGATGGCAACGGCTCGATCGGCATCCTGAGTATATTTGTCGCCGGCGGTTTCCAAAAGCAGCAGGGCGGCGGCCGGTTCCATGTCGATACTTTTTTCGTATTCCATGGAGCAGGCGATAGCGTCGCCATCCATATATTCCATGACCGAAGGGACAATACCGGTCAAAGTTATCTCGGCTACAACCCGTGCGGCGTCTTCGGGAGTCGTAAAAGCGGCAAGAATGGTCGGGCTGAACTGCGGCAAATCAATCAATCTGACGGCAATTTCGGTAATGGCGGCAAGCAGCCCTTCGGAACCGATCAAAACCGCGGTGATATCGAATAAATCCCGATTATCGCTGTAAATTCCGGTGTTTAAAATTCTGCCGTCGATGGTAATGCCGCGCAGGCCGATAATATAATCCCTGGTGACCCCGTATTTTTTACAATGCAGTCCACCGGCGTTTTCGGCGACATTCCCGCCGAGGGTCGATTCGGCATAGCTGGCGGGGTCGGGGGGATAAAAAAGGCCCTGTTTTTCGGCGGCTTTCATCAGGTCGAGGGTGATAATTCCAGGGCCACAGAAGGCCATCCTGCGCGATGAATCAATTTTAAGCTGATTTAGTTTTTCAAGGGAAATAACCAGCGCGCCTTCGGACGGGACCGCTCCGCCGGTGTAACCGGTCCCGGCTCCCCGCCAGACGATCGGGATGCGGGACCGACGGCAGCTATTTATGGCATTTATTATATCGTTTTCATTTTCAGGGAAGTAAAGCGCCGCCGGTTTGAACGTGATCTCGGAGGCGTCGCGGGAATATTCGGGATATTTATCGGTATCGAGAATCAGGCGGTTGCCCAGTAGATCTTTCAAATTCAAGAAATCTCTCGGGACCGCATTACTCATATTATTCTTTCTTCTTGATTTCGGTTTTAGCCGGAGCCGGCTTGATATCCTGTTTATCCTTTTCGGCCGCCTGTTTGTAAGAAGCCGGGCGGTAGTCGGTGGTATAGAACCCCGATCCTTTCAAAAGAAATCCGGCACCTCCGGTTATCACGCGGTGAATTTTCCCGTAACATTTGGGACATTTTTCCAGCGGGGCATCGGACATCCGCTGGAACTCTTCGAATTCGTGGCCGCATTCGGAACATTGGTACTGGTATGTCGGCATTATGGTCTACTACTCCTCTTCAATCTAACGGGCTGTCCGGTTAAGAACAGCCCGTTTATAATACGATACAATCAATTCCAAACGCTAAGCGGCTATCAAACCTTGAATTCAACTTTCTTCGGCCCGGCCTCGAGAACTTCGGGCGGGCAGCCCTCGGTGAACTTCTTGAAGTTTTCGATATAAAGGGAGGCCAGCTGGATATACTTGTCCTTGAAGGCCGCTTTGTCGCCCCAGGTATCGGCGGGGTTGAGGACTTTCTCCGGGACCCCTTCGCACTGCCTGGGAACGTTGAATCCGAAGACCGGGTCCTTGCGGTATTCGACATTCAGCAGTTTGCCGTCGAGGGCGGCATTCAACAGGGTCCGGGTATGCTGAATCGACATCCGTTTGCCGACCCCGTACGGTCCGCCGGACCAGCCGGTATTGACCAGCCAGCAGTTGGCGTTGTACTTACTGATTTTATTTTTCAGCATTTCGGCATAATAGTACGGATGATGCACCATGAATGGCGCCCCGAAACAGGCACTAAAGGTGATTTCCGGTTCCTTGCCGAGATCTATTTCGGTGCCGCTGACCTTGGAAGTATATCCGGAAATGAAATGATACATGGCCTGGTCCGGGGTCAGCTTCGCGATCGGGGGCAGAACCCCGGAGGCATCGCAGGTCAGCATGATAATGTTTTTGGGATGACCGGCCATCTTGCTCGGGACGGCATTGTCGATATATTCCAGGGGATAGGCCGCGCGGGTATTGGGAGTGCGGCGTTCATCATCGAGGTCGAGCTGCCGTGTTACCGGATCGAATATGACATTTTCGAGAATGGTGCCGTACTTCCGGGTGCAGGCGTAAATCTGCGGCTCAGCGGTCGGGGAGAGATTGATGACCTTGGCGTAACAGCCCCCTTCGAAATTGAAAATGCCGTCGTCGCTCCAGCCGTGTTCGTCGTCGCCGATGAGTTGTCTTCCGGGATCGGCCGACAGCGTGGTTTTGCCGGTTCCAGACAGCCCGAAGAAGAGGGCGACATCGCCTGATTTACCAACGTTGGCCGAACAGTGCATGGTCAGGATTCCTTCGAGGGGCAGCAGATAATTAAGAATCGTGAAGACCGCTTTCTTGATTTCTCCGCCGTATCCGGAATTGCCGATTATGGCCAGCTTCTGTTCGAAATTTAGGGCGATAAACGTTTCCGATTGAGTCCCGTCGATTTCCGGCAACGATTTGAACGATGGAATCGCTATAATCGTGAATTCCGGAATGAATTTACGAAGTTGATCGTGGGTTTCGGCCATAATGAACATATTCCGGGCGAAAATGCTATGCCAGGCCAGTTCGGTGATAATTCTCACCGGGAGCCGGTAGTTGGGGTCGGCCCCTCCGTAGCAGTCCTGAATGAACAGGTCGCGTCTCTGCAGATATCCCTGAAGTCTTTGAAGCAGGGAACTGAATTTCTCCGGAGCCATTGGCCGGTTGTATATGCCCCACCAGATATTGTTTTCGGTGGAGGGTTCGCGGACCACGAATTTGTCGTTGGCGGCACGGGCCGTGTGTTTACCGGTGTTAACTACGAACGGCCCCATATAGGAAATCTTTCCCTCGCGGCGGAAGACCGCTTCCTCATAAAGGGCATCGGTCGTCAGATTCCAGTAAACATTATTGAGATACCGGAGGCCGTGGTTTTCCAGGCTGTAATCGCTTTTAACCGCTCCCGCAACGCTTTGAGCGGGGGTTTTAACGTCGACGATGTAGTAACTCATTTCCAGTCCCTCCTCATCTTGCGGTCGCCTATATAGATTTCGTTTGGTGCCTCGGGATCGAGCGCCCATTTAATGCGCGCGACGCCTTCGGTGATTTCTTTTACCGAGCCGCAGTAGCTCAGCCGGAGATGTCCTTCCATGCCGAATTCCTTGCCGGGGACGGTTACGACCAGGGCTTTTTCCAGAAGGAATTTGCACAGGCCAACCGAATCCTTGGAATAGGCTCGGAAATCGGGCAGGCAGTAGAAGGTTCCATCCGGTTTAATGGTTTTGACGCCATTGAAAGCGCCGAGTTCGCTCATCATGATATCGCGGTTATTCTGAAGTGTCAGGCGGATGCTGTCGACTCCGGATTGCACTCCGGTCAAAGCGCCGACCGCGGCAGCCTGAACGACCACGGAGGTGCACGATGAGTTTTGGGCCTGGACATTGACCATAGCCTGAATGATTCTCTTGTTGGCGATAGTCCAACCCACCCTGAAGCCGGTCATGGCATAGAGTTTCGAGACGCCGTTGATGACGATCAGCTTGGAAGAGTCGGAATTATCTTTGGAGTATTTGTAGCATGATACCGGGCGTTTGTTGTCGAAGACCAGCTTGTGATAGATATCATCCATGATAAGATAGATACCTTTTTTCTCGCAGAATTCGACCAGCTCGGCAATCAGCTTTTCGGAATACATCACGCCTGACGGGTTATTCGGGCTGTTAACGATAATGGCTTTGGTGTACGAACCGACTTTATCGGTGATGTCTTTCATGCGGGGTTCGAAACGGCCGTCCTCGGGAGTCACGATTACGGGGATACCGTAAACCATTTTCACGATTTCGGGATAGCTGACCCAGTACGGCGCCAGAATGATGACTTCATCCTGGGGATTGACAATGGTCATCATCAGGTTATAAAGCGAATGCTTGGCGCCGTTGGAGACGATGATGTTTTCCGGTCCGACCACGTGATTGTAATTTTCCTCGGTGTACCGGACAATCGCCTTCATCAGGGAAGGGATACCCTCGGTCGGAGTATAGCGAATATCGGCCGTGGTAAGCTTGGCCGTAGCGCCGATAACGGCGTCGATAGGGACCTTGCTTTTGGGTTCGCCCGACCCAAGATGAATCACCGGTTCCCCTTTTTCCCGCAAGAGTCGCGCCTTTTCGTTAAGCGCCAGGGTTGGTGATTCCTTGATTTCCCTCGCCAGTTGGCTGATACTCATGTTCTTATCCTTTCATCAACATTGCAATCGCGGTTACATCGACGATATCCTGCGCCGAACATCCCCGGGAAAGATCGTTAGCCGGTTTGGCCATTCCCTGGACAATCGGGCCGGTGGCCGTAGCCTTGGCCAGACGCTGCGTGATTTTATAGGCAATATTGCCGGCATCGAGGTCGGGGAAGATAAGGACATTGGCATCGCCGGCAATGGGTGAACCGGGGCATTTGCGGGCCGCGATATCGGGAATGATGGCGGCATCAACCTGAAGCTCTCCGTCGACTTTCAAATTCGGGAAATTTTTCTTGATGATTTCCAGGGCTGCCAGGACTTTATCGACATCGGGATGGCTGGCCGAGCCCTTGGTCGAAAATGACAGGAAGGCCACGCGGGGTTCTTCGCCGGTCAGATTTTTATGGGTTTGCGCGGAGGCTGCGGCGATCGAAGCCAGTTGGCCGGCATCGGGGTTGGGAACAACGGCATACATGAAAATTTTGTTTTTCTGTCCGCGGAATTCCGGGACGGTCATCATGAACGCCCCCGAAACGGTGTTGATACCGGGAGCAAGCCCAATGACCTGTATGGCAGCCCGAAGGACGTCTCCGGTGGTGTTGACCGCTCCGGATACTGAACCGTCGGCCATATCTTTCTTAACCAGCATGGCGCCGAAATAAAGAACCTGCTTCATGGCCTCGGCGGCCTGGTCCCTGGTGATGCCTTTCTTCTTGCGGATTTCCATGAATTCCGTCACGAATTCTTCATGCAGTTCGGAATCCACAGGATCGATTACCCGGACCTTATCGAGATTCAGGCCGTTTTCTTTGGCCAGTTTACCGACTTTGTTTTTATCGCCGAGAATGGTCACTCCGGCGATTTTTTCTTCCACGATGATTTTGGCAGCCTGAATGGTGCGAGGTTCCAGTCCTTCCGGAAGAACCACCCTGCGCTTTTTGGCGCGGGCTTTTTCTTTTATCTCATCCAGGATGTTCATGCTTTTCTCGGAAGCCATCTTACTACTCCTCAGACAATTAAAGTTTTATAGTCTCATTTATGCTTTGCTCAATTCCGGGTCGGAGAGGAAGGCCTCGATAAAGCGGTCGATATGGCCGTCCATAACCGCCTGGATATTTGAGGTTTCTTCGTCGGTACGATGATCTTTCACCATGTTGTAGGGGTGGAAAACGTAACTGCGTATTTGCGAGCCCCATTCTATTTTCTTTTTCGATTTTTCCATTTCGGCGTGTTTTTTCCGCTGCTCTTCGAGCTCCATCTGATACAGGCGGGATTTCAGAAGCATCATGGCGGTGGCGCGGTTTTTTATCTGGCTTCGTTCGTTCTGGCACTGCACCACAATTCCGGTCGGAAGGTGGGTCATGCGGACCGCCGAAGAGGTCTTATTGACATGCTGTCCGCCTGCTCCGGATGCGCGGTAGGTATCGATGCGGAGGTCTTCGTCTTTTACCTCGATACTGATTTCCTCCGAGAATTCGGGATAGACATAGACGGAAACGAACGAAGTGTGCCTCCGGCTGTTGGCGTCGAATGGAGAGATGCGGACCAGGCGATGCACTCCCGATTCGGCCTTCAGGTAACCGTAGGCGAATTCCCCCTTGATTTCCATGGTAGCCGATTTCAGCCCCGCCTCTTCACCCGGCTGATAGTCAATCAGGTTGACTTCGAATCCTTTCATTTCGCACCAGCGGTTGTACATCCGAAAGAGCATGTCGGCCCAGTCCTGCGATTCGGTCCCACCGGCGCCGGGATGAATGGTCAAGATGCCATTGCGGCTGTCGTTGGGTCCGGATAGGCGGGTGGTGAATTCGAGGCGGTCGAGGGTCTTCTCGATTTTTTCGCTGGTTTCGGCCAGCTCTTTCAGGTCGGATGTATTATCATCGTCGGTCAATTCGATTAATTCGTCGAGGTCGTTCAATTCCGCCTGGATTTTATCGATCTGATCGATCCAGCGCTTGTGTTCGGAGATTTCTTTCAGGATGCTTTGAGCCTTTTGATTGTCTTCCCAGAAATCGGAGGCGGTAGTCAGTTGCTGGAGCTTGTTAATTTTTTCACGACGGGGTTCCAGGTCAAAGGAACCTCCCGAGCTTGGAAAGCCGTGTCTTTAAATCGTTTATCCGGTCTTTTGTAATTGTCGCCATATCGTTCTCCGTAAGAGGATTAATAATAATCGATACGAATGAAAAGTCAAATCTTATTCGCGAAATTATCCAATTTTATATATGTTGGCATCAATTTAACAGAAATTTCTTAGGTTTGATTCGTCGACTAATGTTCTTCCGGCAACGACTACGACCGGAGCTTTGCCCTTGACATCCGCAGTTCGAGTAATATCTTCCTCAGAATTGGCAATTTAACACCGTATTATGTGATTATGCTGAAACTGGAAACACTGGTGGTAAGTCCGTTCGAAGTAAATTGTTACCTGGTATGGAATCCGGGCGACAATAGCGGCGTCATTATCGATCCCGGCGACGAAGACGAATTGATTATCGAACGGGTCGAAAAAGCGGGCTTCCAGCCCAAAGCCGTTCTTTTAACCCATGGTCATGGAGATCATATCGGGGCGGTCAAGCCTGTTAAAGAGCATTTTAATATCCCGCTCTATATCGGGAAAGAGGATGCTTCGATGCTCTCATCTCCCTCGGAAAACGTCTCGGCGGTATTCGGATATAAAGTCGTCTGCCCGCCGGCGGAACACCTGGTTGCGGACGGCGATGTCATTGGATTCGGTGACCTGAAATTTACCGTTATTTTCACGCCCGGTCATACCCGGGGTGGGGTATGCTATTTTGTCGACCGGTTTTTATTTTGCGGAGATACCCTTTTTCAAAATTCGGTGGGACGAACCGATCTTCCGGGGGGGAATTATGAAACCCTGATCGATTCCATCGATAGAAAACTCCTGACTTTGCCGGACGACATTATTTGTTTTCCGGGGCACGGTCCCTCCACCAGTATCGGCGAAGAGCGCCACAACAATCCCTTTATTAGCGGAAGAAGGTTCGTTTAATATGTACGGAGGACAGCCCCTTCCGGGCGATTACCATATTCACCCCGATTTTTCGTTCGATGCCAGCGGCAGTGTCGACGATTTCTGCCGAGCGGCCTTGAACCGCGGCCTGACCGAGATTTGTTTTACGACTCATTACGATGCCGATCCGATTATCCCGGAACGCCACCGGAACATGAAAATCGGCGGCGAAGTCGTTCCGGTCAATATCGAGAACATGAAAGCCTATGTCGACGCCGTGCACGAAGCGCACGAACGCTATTACGAAATGGGTTTGATGGTGAAATGCGGGATAGAAGTGGGTTATTACGATAGCTGCTTCGATGAAATCAGCCGCCTGTTCCGGACCTATGATTTCGTCCATAAGATCGGTTCGGTGCATATTGTCGACGGCATCGATATCTGCAACGACGCCTCGATGCAGAAAGCCCCGGATAAATTTTCGCTCGAAAAGTTCGCGGATATTTGTTTCGAGGAGCTGGTCAAGTCCGCCGAATGCGGGCTGTTCGACGTCCTCGGTCATATCGACATGTACAAAAAATTTGCCCATAAGTACTACGGCGAAAAGGTCCGTGAGATCCACCGGGGGAGAATCGATCGGCTGTTCGAAGCCGTCAAAAAGAATAATATCGGGATCGAGGTAAATACTTCGGCTTTGCGCCGGGGCCACACCGAGTACTACCCCTCCATGGAAATAATCAACCTGGCCCGGAATGCCGGAGTGAGAATCTTATCCATCGGTTCGGATGCACATCGTCCGGAAGAGGTCGGTTATGACTTCGAAGCGGCTTCTGCCGCAATCTATGAATTGACTCCCTATTGTGACGAATAAGGGTCATGAAAGCCCGTCTCACTAAATTACCCAGAGAATTCTATCTGCGCCCGACGCTGCAAGTGGCAAGGGACCTCATCGGCAAAATCCTCATTTTCAATGACAATAAGAAAATAATGAGCGCCCGGCTGGTTGAAGTCGAGGCTTATATCGGCCGGGACGATCCGGCCTGTCATGCTTTCGTGGGGAAGACGGAACGGAATGAAGTCATGTTCGGGACAGGGGGGTTCAGTTATGTCTATTTCATTTACGGAATGTATAATTGCCTGAACGTCGTTACCGAACGGGATGGTTTTCCGGCGGCGGTTTTGATTCGCGGGGCCGAGCCCCTGGGTGGGATCGAGTCCATGAAACGAAATTATAAAAACCCGGGGAAAAACCTGTTAACGAACGGTCCCGGCAAATTATGCAAGGCGTTCGGCTTAACGCGTGAACACAACGGCCTTGATTTGACCGGGGGGCAGTTGTATCTTGCCGACGACGGGAAAAGGGTGGAGAAAATCGAGTGTTCCGTTCGGATTGGTATAAAAAAAGGCGTTGACAAAAAGTGGCGATTTTTCGATCCTGCTTCGCCGTATATTTCGAAAATAATTAGATAGCGATATTTTTGGAGGTTACTTCGATGCCAAGAGAGAAGCATCTTAAATCGATTACGATTCCGGTTTCGACCTACGAACACGCCATGAAACAATTCGACCAGGCGGCGTCGCGCCTGCATGTCGACAAGGGCTTGCTGGAATTCATAAAGCATCCTCGGCGGAGTACTATCGTGAAATTACCGGTGCAAATGGATGACGGCACCTGGCAGATGTTCACCGGTTTCCGGGTTCAGCATTCCAACGTTCGCGGACCCGCAAAGGGGGGAATTCGGTATCATCCCAATGTTTCGCTCGATGAAGTCCAGGCTCTGGCGGCATGGATGACCTGGAAATGCGCCGTGGTGAATATTCCGTTCGGCGGGGGTAAAGGAGGAGTTATTTGTGACCCCTCCAAAATGTCCGAAGGCGAGCTGGAACGACTGACCCGGCGGTACACCGCCAGTTTCTTCGATGTTTTCGGCCCCGAATCGGATATCCCGGCCCCCGATGTCAATACCAACGAAAAGACCATGGCCTGGATTATGGATACCTATTCTATGAACGCCCGCCATACCGTGACATCAGTGGTTACCGGCAAGCCGATTGTCCTGGGGGGATCGCGCGGACGCCGCGAAGCGACCGGCCGGGGAGTGGTGATTACGGTCCGCGAAGCCATGAAGCATATGAATATCGACCCGACTCAGGCAACCGCGGCGGTGCAGGGATTCGGAAACGTCGGTTCGGTTTCGGCGCAGTTGCTTCATAAACTCGGGGTGAAGATAACGCACGTTTGCGATGTTTTCGGAGCGATATATAATCCCAGGGGAATCGATATCGACGAATTGATTAAATTCGTGGCTCAAACCAAAAAGGTGATCGGATTCCCCGGTGCCAAGCCGTTCGACAGTAAGAAGATTCTGTTCGCTGACGTGGATATCCTGATCCCGGCCGCCTTGGAAAACCAGATTGACGGCAAGAATGCCGCGAAAGTCAAAGCAAGGATTCTGGCCGAAGGAGCCAACGGGCCGGTGACGCCCGAAGCGGATCCGATTCTGGCCAAAAACGAGGTTTTTGTAATTCCCGATATTATCTGCAATGCTGGAGGAGTTACCGTATCCTATTTCGAATGGGTCCAGGACCGGATGGGATATTTCTGGACCGAAGATGAAGTCAATGCGCGGCTTGAACGTATAATGACTGAGGCTTTCTGGGATGTATTAAAAGTGGCGCTGGAAAACAAAGTCCACCTGAGACTGGCGGCGTTTATGGTTGCCATTCAGCGGGTGGTGGAAGTGGTCCAGCTCCGCGGAATCTACGCATAGTAAAGGGGAACATGTTCGGACCGGATTTTTTGGAGCGGGCCATAATCGGTCTGCCGATTATACTATTTTCACTTACCATTCATGAGTTTTCTCATGGATATATAGCGTACCGCTTCGGTGATAACACGGCCAAAGATATGGGACGGCTGACTTTCAATCCTCTGGCTCATTTGGATTTGTTCGGAACGCTGGTGATGATAGCATCGGGATTCCGATTTGGCTGGGCGAAACCTGTTCCGGTCAATCTTTACAATGTTAAAAACCCGCGCAAGGCGGATTTTTGGGTGTCGGCGGCGGGGCCCCTTTCAAATATGAGTCTGGCGCTGGTCTTCGGCCTGATTTTTCAGGTTTGCTGGTCGTCCGGTATGGGCCCGGAAGATATGCTAATTAAAATTCTATATGCAGGTGTCCAGATTAATGTCGCCCTGGCTTTCTTCAATTTGATTCCCTTGTTCCCGCTCGACGGTTCACACATATTAAAGAGCGTTTTGCCTGCGGAATTTGAATATAAACTGGCACAATTCGACCAGTTTGCACCGCTTGTCCTGATTCTGCTGGTGATGGTCGGCGGCATCTGGATAATCATCGGACCGTTCGTTCGCTTTTTCAGTTCGCTATTTATGGGATTATAGGTAAGTGTACTCTTTAAAGAAATTTTCCTTTTTCCTCCTTTCTCTGGCGTTTGCAAATATCCTTATGTCCGGCTGCACCCTGGCCAATCGCAATAGTGGGAAATCGATCGCTCCGGAAACCAGGGAAAGCCTCTCCCAGGGGAAAGGTGACGCTTATTCCTTTAAGGTCAGGATTTTCCGCGACGGTAAGAAGAATTCGGCGAATTTCGATATTTATTACAACCGCGACAGCCTGGCTTTCTTTGCGAAAGGCTATCTGGGCAAGGGGGTTTTAAAGGGGCTGATAGTCCGAGACTCTGCCGTGGCCTATTTCCCCACCGAAAATGAATTTTATTTTGGCAAAATAGCCGATCTTGTGAACAGCGACTGTTTTGCCGGACTGGAATTCGAACGGCTGATTCTGGATCTTTTTTTCGAGACGCCGGACAAACTGGGGTATTCTCCCGCAGGCTATTATCTGAAAATCGATAAGAATAAAAGCAGCGATAAGCGGTTTCGACTGATTTCATCGGCCTGCGACGAGCAGTTGTATATAAAATACGACGTCGAGGAAAACCGCTTTATCCCCGAAAACATCGAATATTCCGCCAACGACGGATCGTTTAAATTGATTGCCGAACGGACCCGCCGGAAGCTGAACGCCGATATTCCGGCCGAAAAATTCGAAGTTCCGATTCCTCCGAGTGCGGTCCGGATTCGGCCCTAAACCGATTCTCCCGATTGACTTTTCATGTCAATATCTTAACTTGTAAGTTTATATAATTTCGGTGACCGGGATATAAAAGGAAAGTCCACGATTATGCATTTGATGACCAGGACCTTTGCCTGTTTAAAGCCATACTGGAAACGGCTTTTGGTGGCTTCGATTTCGGCGGCGGTTTACGCTGTATTGGCGGCCTTGCTGGTCTGGATGGCCGGGCCGCTTTTAATGACCCTATTCGAAGCTTCATCGCCGGACCTTAACGCCGTTCCGGAAACTACGAATCAAATCGAAAACCAGGTGGCGGGGCAATTCGACGAACAATACGATTTCTTTGTCAGGTCGAAAAATTATCTGAAAGACAAAATAGACGAAATGGTCACCGGCGATACCCGGACGGAAACCCTGATTAATTTCTGTATTTTGATTCTGGTTATCGCCGTTTCATCGAATCTGTTTCTGTATCTTCAGGGATTTTTCATGGCCTATGTCCAGCAGTCGGTTATCCGGGATTTCAGAAATCGGTTATTCGACAAATATCAGCAATTGTCTTTGTCATATTTCCATAAGGAAAAAACCGGACAGATAATTTCGCGAGTAACCAATGATGTCCTGGTCTTGAACGAGACGGTGGACCTCGGGTTCAACCGTCTGGTTACCGATACCCTTACCGTAATTATCCTGGCCGGATTCCTCCTGCTGCTATCGTGGAAATTGACTTTATTGGCGGCGCTGGTTCTGCCCCTGGTGTTTGGATTCATCTACTGGATGGGCAAAAAACTCCGTAAATATTCCCGCCGGACCCAGGAACGGATGGCCGATGTTAATTCGGTACTGGAAGAATCGGTTTCGAATATCCGGATTGTCAAAGCCTATGCCATGGAAAAATTCGAAATTGGGAAATTTTTCGCGGCAACCGGAGAATATTTCAAATCGCTGGTGCGCATGACGCGGATTCGTCACCTGGCCAGTCCCATTAGTGACATTCTGATTGTCGGAGCGGGGATTGTCATATTGTATATTGCCGGGACGAGGATTATCGAGGGAGGGGGCGAACTGGATGCGGGCGACTTTATAACTTTCATAATAGCCATGTTTGCCCTGGTCAAACCGACCAAGAGCCTGCTGTCGATTCATATAAAATTGCAGGAAGGCATGGCCGCAGCGGAACGGATTTTCGGGGTGCTGGATACTCCGATAACGGTAAAGCCTCCCGAGAAACCGGTTTTGAAAACTCAGTTCGAGAATGTTATAAAGTACGATAAAGTGTCGTTCTCCTATATTCCATCCGAGCCGGTGCTTAAGGATGTTTCCTTCGAATTGAAAAAAGGAGAGGTCGTGGCACTGGTGGGGCCATCGGGAGCCGGCAAATCGACCCTGGTCGACCTGCTGCCCCGCTTTTATGATCCCACTGACGGCAAAATCACGATAGACGGCATCGACATCCGCCAAATCGATCTCGATGCCCTGCGGGGGATGATGGGGATCGTGACGCAGGAGACATACCTGTTTAATGATACTATCAGGAATAATATCGCGTACGGCCTGAAAAATATTTCCGAAGAGAAGATAATCGAAGCAACGAAAGCGGCCAACGCCGATCGTTTCATCCGTGAATTCGATGAAAAGTACGATACCGTGGTCGGAGCACGCGGAGTACGTTTGTCCGGGGGGCAGCGTCAGAGGATAACCATTGCGCGGGCGTTGCTGAAGAATCCTCAGATATTGATTTTCGACGAAGCCACTTCATCGCTCGACACCGAATCGGAACAGCTTGTCCAGGAAGCGATTGACCGCCTGATGTCGAGCCGGACCACCCTGGTCATCGCGCACCGCTTATCGACCATCAAGAATGCCGATCGTATCCTGGTGGTCGACAAGGGGACCATCGTGGAATGCGGAACGCATGGTGAATTGATCGGACAGGCCGGGTTGTACCATAAGCTTTATATGATGCAGTTCCGGGAGGCGGAGTGAACGTCCTCTTTCTCGATTCCATAGAAAAAAAAACTTACGGAGGATACCAAAACTGGATCCGCCTGGTGGCTAAAGGCCTGGTCGAGAAGGGGCATGGAGTGTTTATTGCCGGGAGACCCGGTTCGGAATACCTGAGGCGGGTCGGCGAAGGAGACGCCAGAATAAATAGGTCGCCGATTAGTATTTCCGGAGATTTCAATCCTTTTACTATCCGGAAAATCAGCAGGCTGATCGATGATAAAAATATCGATATCGTGATTTGCGATTTCAACAAGGACGTCCGCCTCGGGGGACTTGCCTCCAGATTCAGCAAAAGAAAGCCGAAAGTTCTGTGGAACCTCGGGCTGGATATAACCAAGAATAATTTCATTCATCGCAACCTGACTCCGCGACTGGTGAATGCCGTAGCGGTTCCATCGGAGGGATTGAAAAAACAGGTTACGAGGTTCGGGTATATCAAACCGGATGAAGTGAAAGTCATCCCGCACGGCATTCCATACAAGGAATTCAAAAGGCCCAATTCGGAGGCGGCAGGGACCCTGCGTGATAAGTACAAACTGGACCAGGATGCCATCGTTGCGGTGACTTCGGGGCGATTCGTGACGCAAAAGGGGCATGTCTATTTGGTCGACGCGGCTCCGGAGATAATTGCGGCGGAACCATCCATACGATTCTTATGGCTGGGCAGCGGGCCGCTGGAAAAATCGCTGAAAAAGAAGATCAAAATTCTCAGCGTCGAACGATGTTTCGTTTTTGCGGGGATGCTCGACAACACGGACCTGGAACTGGCCGGGTCCGATCTGATGATACATCCTTCCATCGATGAGCCGTTCGGTTTTTCGATAATCGAAGGGATGCGGGCGGGACTTCCGGTGATCGCGACCAATGTCGGAGGAATTCCGGAAGTGGTGCGCGATGGAGAAACCGGAATCCTGATAAACGCGAGAATTCCGGGGGAAATCGTGTCGGCAGTCGAGCGCCTCATGGATGATAAAGAATATACGCTGAAAATGGGATTGGCCGGGCAGGCCCGCTGGAAAAAAGAATTCAATCTCGAAATTATGATCGACCGCTGGGAAAAGTACCTCAAGGCGGTTGCGAACGGGCGGCAACCATGACTTTCCGGAAAAAAGTCGAATTTAAAATCAAAGCTGCCTTTTTCGCGCTGTTTCGGGGAATCCTCAAGAAAGGGGATAGCCGTAGAATACCGCTCGACGGTACCAGGATGCTCAAAATCCTGTTTCTTAGGCCGGATCGTATCGGCGATACCGTTTGTTCATTTCCGCTGATGGATCACCTCAAGAAAACTTATCCTTACTGGAAAATGTCGATCTACGCTTCTCCCAAAAATATTGGATTGATAAATAACGATCCCCGTTTCGAGAATATTTATATTTATCGGCGGAATATCATTAAGGACGTCATGCAGGTATTCGCCATTAGAAGAGAAAAATACGACTTGCTGGTCGATATGATGGGTGACGATTCGGTCACGACATTGTTTCTGTCCCAGTTTTGTGTCTCGAAAGCTCCGCGAATCGGAGTCAATAAAAGGAAATTCGGGCGATATTACGATTTCAGCTATGTTCAACCGGAAAATTGCGAAGAGCATACCATCGATATAAATCTGCACCTGCTGGAGGCATTCGAGTTGAAACCTTCCGAGGCCGATCCCTTTGCCCCGCCGTACGTTCCCGAGAAAAGCGACAAAAAGGCTGGGGATTTTCTGGAAGAGATTAAGAAGGATAAAGAATACAATTCCATTATCGGTTTTAATCTGTCTTCACGAGGGGCCAACCGCGACTGGGGCGAGGAAAAGTCGCAAGAGCTGGTACGAAGACTGGTTAATGAATACCCTAACACCGCGATAGTCCTCATCACCGTACCAGGCGAAAGAGAAAAAGGGGAACGGGTCCTGAAGGGATTCGACAGCAATGTTTATCACATATTCGCGAACGCCAATCTGTCTGAGGTATCGGCACTATTGAGTAAAATGGATTCATTGATTTCTCCGGATACTTCGCTGGTGCATATCGCCCGTTCGTTCGATATTCCCGTAATCGGGCTGTACCCCGAGTACAAAAAGGTGTATCGCCAGTGGCTTCCGTATCGGCAGCCTGAAGGGCTGGTGCTGTCATATGGAGATGATAACATCTTCAATATCACGGTCGAAGAAGTTTTCGCTAAGTTCCGTGAAATGGTTTCCGGCAAAGCGTTCGCCACAGGGAGATCCTGAGGTGCCTTATGCTGAAAAGATTGGAGCTTTTATTCAAATCGGCATTGCTTGGGGCTATCCGACCAGTTCTGAAAAAAAGAAATGGCGGTAATGAAAAAATTGATCTAGATCGCATCCTGAAAATATTAATAATTCGCCCGGAAAAAATCGGCGATGTCTTTATTTCGTTTCCGCTGATCGATTGTATCAAGAAGTCTGCACCTCATTTGAAAGTATCGATTCTGGCCTCGCGGGACGGTCTACCGATAATTGAAGGAGATCCCCGTTTCGAGCGCGTATTTCTCTATCAGAAGAAATCGCGGGAGGACCTGGAAAATTTATACGCCATGCGGGATGAAAAATTCGATGTCATAATCGACCTGGTCGGACGGGATTCCCTGATATATTTGATCCTGGGACGGATGATAGCGAAAGGCGCAGTATTTATCGGGATGGGAAAAGAAAAAAATCGGAAATATTACGATTTCAATTATGACCTCCGCTGCGGCAATACCGGACATGTGATTGCGAATACTCTGAAGGCTGCCGAGGCTTTTGGTATCGAGTGTATTGAAGCCGATGGCTTTGCTCCGCCGTATATTTCGGAAGAAGATCAAATCATGGCCCGGGGATTCATGAAGACATTCCCCCATGATGGGAAATTAATCGGAATAAATTTAACAGCCGGAGCCGCAGGAAGAACCTGGCCGGAAAAAAATGTCATTAAATTGGCGGACATGTTGAGAAAAGAGAACTCCCGAAACGGCATTTTGTATATCTCGACACCGGATAAGCGGGACCTGGCCTTGAAATTATCGGAAGAGACAGGAAAGGGTGTCTTTGTCATCCCGGAAAATCTGTCGCTTCGGGGTGTTTCCGCCATAATCCGCTGCCTCGATTGTCTGATTACTCCGGATACTTCATTGGTGCATATTGCGCGATCATTCGGGGTGCCGGTCGTTGGCTTATATACGCGGTTTATGGATAATTATAAAATCTGGGGACCGTACGGGCAGGATGTGGGGCAAATCGTTTCCGACAATCCCGATAATATTTATGACATTACGCCTGAAAGGGTTCTTCAAACTTATCGCAAAGTTATTGATATCAGTAAGCAGGAAGATAAATGCCGCAGCTCTCGGTAACCATCATAACGCGGAACGAGGAGAAAAACCTCGGGCGTTGTATTGAATCGGTCCCGTTCGCCGATGAATTTATCGTAGTTGACAGCGGTTCGACCGATGGGACCCGTCTTGTCGCTGAAAAGCACGGCGCGCAGTTTTTCGAGCATGAGTGGAAAGGTTTCGGAGCGGCCAAGCAGGAAGCCGTGAGACGGGCTACGGGGAAGTGGATTTTATCACTTGACGCCGATGAGGCCCTTTCGCCGGAACTGGCCGGACTAATTCAAGCGGCCATTGCCCGGAATGACGATACGGCCGGTTATTACATGAAAAGGAAAACGCTGTTTCTCGGCAGATGGATAAAGCACTGCGGCTGGTATCCCGACTATGTTTTGCGGCTGTTTCGGAAAGATTCCGGGAATTTCAATGACTCTTTTATCCATGAGAAGGTTATCGTGAACGGCCCAACCGCAAAGTTGAACGGTGATATCCTGCATTTCTGCTATGAAACGGTCGAGCAGTACCTGCAGAAGTCCAATCGATACACGACGATTGGCGCGAGAGAAGCTTTTATTAAGGGCAAAAGGGCAAGATGGTTCGATTTTACTGCTCGCCCGGTATTTTCGTTTTTGCGGCATTATATTTTCAAGCTCGGTATCTTCGATGGCTACGAAGGGCTGATTTTATCCTTCTATTCGGCTCAGGCGGTTTTGCATAAGTACAATAAACTGCGCCAGTATGAAAGGCAGGGATTGAGCGGAGGAGACGATTATGCCGCGTAGGATAAAATTATTTCCGCAGGATCGGATTTTGGTATGCAGGACCGACCGTATCGGAGATTTGATCCTGACTATACCATTGATTGAGTCGCTGAAAGCGAGATGCCCGGAAAACGAAATTGACGTTCTTGCCTCGGAATATGCCGCTCCGGTACTGGAGTATAACCCGAACATCAATGAAATCATCGGTATCGATCCGACTCGATTGGCAGGAGATTCCGAATACTTCGAACGAGTCCGCAAAAATCTGAAAACAAAAGCATATCAGGCGGCTTTACTGGTGTTTCCCGAAAGAATTGTCTGCCGATTAATTCGTGGTGCAGGGATGCCGTATCGGATTGGGACCGTCCGCCGCCTGCATTCCTTTTCATTCAACCGCTTTTTGTTTCACAGCCGCAAGCGGGGATTGAAACATGAGTCCGAATACAACCTCGATTTTTTGAAATTTTTTCCGGGAAGGCCTTATATTACGGTTCCGAGGGTGTATATTACCGATAAGGAAAAGGCCGAGGCCCGCAGGCTGTTATCGGAGAATAACGTAAACGGGCGCGTGGTGGTAATACATCCCGGATCGGGCGGATCGGCTCGGGACTGGCCCCTGGGAAATTTCGCGGAACTGACCAGGAAGATTTCCGAAAATGGGATATCGGTAATTCTTACCGGTTCCGTTGCTGAAAAAGAAATGATTGAATGTTCGGGCTTTATGGCCAATGAAAATACAATAAATCTCGCCGGCCAAACCGATTTAAGACTACTCGGAGCGGTAATGTCTCTGGCCGACCTGTCGATTGCCAATTCCACGGGACCGCTTCACCTGGCCGCGGCAGTCGGCACCAGAGTAATCGGTTTTTATCCCAATGATAAAATTATGGGGCCGAAACGGTGGGAACCGTTGGGGGAGGGGCACGCCGTATTTTATCCCGCACCGGGAAAAGAAATGAATTCGATTGCAGTCGAGCAGGTGTATGAACAGGCAATGATGAAGCTTTCCGGAGAGGGTGCCAAATGAATATTCCGGTGCTGAATCTGGCCGAATTTATCATCAGGGTCGAATCGTTCAACGCCAACATCAATATTCCGTTGATTCGGCGGGCTTATGAATTTTCCGGCAAGGCACACCAGGGGCAGGTCCGGGAATCCGGCGAACCGTTTATCGTCCATTGCCTCAATGTCGCCATGATACTGGCCGAACTGCATCTCGATTCCACTACGATCGCGGCCGGGTTGATACACGACGTAGTCGAAGATACCGAATACACTCTGGACCGTATCAGGGATGAATTCGGCGAGGAACTGGCGTCGCTGGTCGACGGGGTCACCAAGCTGGGAACGGTGGAATTCAAATCCCGCGAAGAACAGCAGGTGGAGTATTTCCGGAAGATGCTTTTGTCGATGGCTCGCGATATCCGGGTAATCCTCATCAAGCTGGCTGACCGACTGCACAACATGCGGACTTTGCATCATCTGAACACCGACCGGCGGAAACGCATTGCCCGAGAAACCCGTCAGGTATATTGTCCATTGGCGCACCGCTTCGGGATCGCCCGTATCAAGATCGAACTGGAGGATTTGACTCTTAAATACCTCCATCCGAATACCTACGCCGATATTGTCAGCAAGCTGGAATTGCGCAAAGATGAGCGCGATACATACATCGCCGGCATTATCGAACCGATAAAAAGGATTTTGACCGACGCCGGAATAAAAGCCGAAGTTCATGGCCGGGCCAAGCATATCGATTCCATTTACCGCAAAATTAAGTATCGTAAAGTCCCGTTCGAACAGATCGCCGATTTATTCGCTATAAGAATCATCTCCCGGAATAAGGCGGAATGCTATCATATCCTCGGGCTGGTGCATGAAGCCTGGAAACCGGTTGCCGCGAAATTCGCCGACTATATCGCCAATCCCAAACCGAATAACTATCAATCGCTGCACACGGCGATCTTCGGGCCGGGAGGGAAAATTATCGAGATCCAGATTCGTACTCGCGAAATGCACTATGTCGCGGAAAACGGGATTGCGGCTCATTGGCTGTACAAAGAGGGCCGCCAGGAACTGGACAAGACCGATAAGCAGATGATGTGGCTGCGGGACGTCCTCGACTGGCAAAAGGACATGACCAATCCCTCGGAATTCCTCGAACTCCTGAAGATCGACCTGTTTGCAGAGGATATCTTCGTATTCACGCCGGCGGGAGAAATCAAGCATCTTCCGGCCGGAGCTACACCGCTTGATTTCGCCTTTTCGGTGCATACCGAAGTCGGCCTGCATTGCAGCGGCGCCAAAATTAACGGCAAGATTGTCCCCCTGGGAACCCGGCTCGAATCAGGAGATAAAGTCGAAATCCTCACCAGCCCGCACCGGCATCCGTCGCAGGACTGGCTGAAAACCGCGACTACCTCTAATGCCCGCGCTCGAATCAGGCGCTGGCTGAAGCAGGCGGGTTATGATCAGGCGGTGGAGCTGGGCAAGGAGCTGCTCGACCGATCGCTGAAGAGGCATCGCCTTAAAATGCCGACCGACGACGAAATGCTCGAGATCGCCCAGAGTCTTTCGCATCATTCGGTCGAAGGGCTGCTTTGCGCCATCGGGAACGGAACCATTTCGACCCGTCAGATCATCTTCCGCATCGGGCCGGTCGAGGAGAAAGAGGAAAAAGAAGAAACTGTCGAAGAGGTTCTGGAGAAATTCCGTTCCGAGCGGGGGATAAAGGTGGAGGGGATGGACAGCATGATGTTCCGTATTGCGGGATGCTGCCAGCCCATTCCTGGAGAAGAAATTATCGGCTATATTACCCGCGGACGAGGGGTGACCATTCACAGGGCGGACTGCCCGGCGGCGCAGGAATTGATTAAGCATCCGGAGCGGACTGTGCCGGTTACCTGGGATGCCGCCAAGGACCAGACTTTCGTAGTGCGGCTCGAGGTTACGGTGGAGCCCCGGAAAAATATTCTGGCCGATATTACCGAATCGATCGCGGACAGCAATACCAATATGCGGGGAGCCGATATCGATTTGACCACCACCAGCACTCGAGGTTTTATAATAGTAGAGGTATCCAGCCTGAATCAGCTGGAACGAGTTTTATCAAAAATAAAGAAGGTTAAAGGCGTAATATCCGTAAAAAGAGCTTATGCCGATGGAAAAGAAAAACATGGAAGAAAATAAATCCAACTCATTTCGCGATGCGTTGATCGTCGTGGTGGTGCTGCTGGGAGCGGCACTGGCCTATTTTATCTTCTCCGACCGCCCCACCGTGGCGCAGGAGCATTTTAACCATCCCGATGTCGGCCAGGGCCAGGGAGTGATGCCGGATATCGAGCAGTTGAAAGCGAGTCTGCCGACCGGTTATGACGAACTGGTGCAGCAGGGGAATCACTTCATGGATAATCGCGTTTATCCCGTTGCCATAGAGGCTTATTCGCGGGCCCTGGCGCAGGATTCCAGCGATGTGAATGTCATGGTGGACCTCGGAGCCTGCATGCATGCGATCGGCGATTTACACGGAGCGATGGCCTTGTTCAGCAAAGCAATTGAAAAAGACCCGCAGCACGCTGTGGCGTTTTTTAATATCGGGATAGCCTACCTCGGATTTGACAGCACCAAAAAGGCGATTGAATCCTGGAAACGATACCTGGAGCTTGATCCGAATTCGCCGATGCGGGACACGGTCCGGAATTTTATCAAGATGCTGGAAAACGGAAGTTCCAGTTAGGCGATTTATTCCTTTGATTTAAACTGCCATTATTGTTAACTTTTCCCTATGGGGATTAAAAATATAATAAGGGAAGGATTGGCCGGCCTCTGGGATTTTATTTATCCCGGAAGTTGTCTCGGGTGTGGTTGTTATCTCGAAAACCACCGCCGAATCATTTGCGCTGAGTGCCTGAAAAAAATCGACTTCGTCGATTTCCTGATTTGCATCGAATGCCAAAGCCCGCTGTCGGATCCGGTAAAATGTCAGGTCTGTTCGGCATCAAACCCGACTCCCGTAATCGCCCTGGGGCAGTATTTCGACCCTCTGAAAGAAATCATCCATCAATTTAAATTCCAGAATATCAGGTCGGCGGCTTCTTTCCTGGGCCGTGAAATCCTGGAACGCCACCGCGAAAAAATCCTGAATTTAAGGGCTGAAGTGATTGTGCCGGTGCCCCTTCATAGCATCAGGCAGAAAGTGCGGGGGTTCAATCAGGCGGCGGTTCTGGCCGAAGTCCTGGCCGCCGATTTGAAGCTCGAAGTCAACGACAATTCATTGGAAAAAATCCGCCGGACCCGCGATCAGGTGCGTTTAAGCGGCGACCGTCGCCGGGGAAATCTGAAAGGTTCGTTTCGGGTTATCGACAATGAATTGAAAGATAAAAGAATTATCCTGGTCGATGACGTAATGACTACCGGGGCGACTTTGCGCGAAGTCAGGAAAGAAATAATCAAGGCAGGCGGGAAACCGGTTCTGGCAGTAGTAGCCGCGGCTGCAGGGTTATGAAGATGAAAGCGGTCGCTGAAAACCCGGTCGTTACCGACTATCTGCAATACCTCGAACTGGAGTGCGGGTTGTCGCAAAACAGCATTGCGGCTTACGAACGGGATATCCTTGAATTCCGGGAAAACCTGAAGAATCCTTCCGATTACGAAATAAAAATCAAAGAAGTCAATAAATTCGTGGCGGATCTGCTGGCGAAAAATCGCCGGCCAAGCTCTATCGCTCGAAAGGTCTCCTCGTTACGGAATTTCTATAAATATCTTCTAGAGCAGGGAGTGGTCAAAGAGAATCCGTTCATGTTTGCCAGGGTTCCCAAAATCATGCGCTATCATCCCGATTATCTATCGGTTGACGAGATGGAGCGGATTTTAACCAGTCCTGACCCGAAAAAGGACAAACATCACCTTCGTGATCGAGCGATTTTGGAACTGCTGTACGGGGCGGGATTGCGCATTTCGGAGCTGATAAATTTAAAGATATCGGCGGTTTACGACGAAATAGGATTTATAAAGATCATCGGAAAAGGAAACAAGGAACGGCTGGTGCCTTTTGGGCGCCATGCCAAAGCCGCCGTGGAAAATTATCTGAGCGAAGTTCGTGAAAGCAAAAGGGCCGTCACCGAAAGCGATTACCTCTTGTTATCCAACCGCAACGGGAAATTCACCCGGGTCGGTTTGTGGAAAATCGTGAAGAAGTATGTCCGCAAGGCGGGAATTGCCAAGGAAGCCACTCCGCATACTTTCCGCCACAGTTTCGCCACTCATATGATCGAAGGAGGCGCCGACCTGCGAACGGTTCAGGAATTGCTGGGACATTCCAGTATAACCACGACCCAGATTTATACCCAGGTCGACAGAGATTATCTCCTGTCAGTGCATCGGGAATACCATCCCCGCGAAAGAGAGAGACGTTAAATATGTTCCATCTGGCTTGCCGACAAAAAGAGGTGGAAGTTATCTCTCATCTGCTCAGTACTTTCAAGAAAGACAAAATTTCCTTTCATTATTTCAAGAACTTCGAAGAGCTGTTGACCCTGTCGCAACGCTATCATCTCGATTTGATTCTGCTGGCCGGAGCGGGAGATTTCATGGCGGAACTGGAGATGGCGCGGGCTATTAAGAACCATATCTTCCTGGCCGTGATTCCCACGATACTTTATCATCCTGAACCTTCCGAACATCTTATGATCTCAGGATATCAAAACGGCGCCGACGGTTTCCTGTATGGTGAATGGAAAGAAAAACTTTTTCAAGTGCAGCTTCGGTCGGCGGCGGAACGAACCAATCGCGATATCTCTTTCAATCCTTCGACCTGGCTTCCCGGTCCCGGTTTGATTGAAAAAGAAATCCAGCGGCTGATTGACATGAGGGCGGAATTCAGTGTCTGTTATGCCGATATCGACGATTTCAAGCCGTACAATGACTACTATGGATATTACTACGGGGATAGAGTTATTCGTCTCACGGCGCGGATAATCCGTGACGGCGTGTACGATATATGCCATGAAGGCTTCGTGGGTCATATCGGAGGGGACGACTATATTTTCATCATCCCGGCGGATATTGTCGATAATGTCTGCCAATCAATTATCAAAGTATTCGATACCCTGATTCCCTATCGTTATCCGGAAGAGGACAGGAAACGGGGAAATATCACCACCCAAAACCGTAAAGGGGAAACCGAAACCTTCGGTTTTCTTTCTATTTCGATCGCAGTCATAAACTGCCGGCCGGGACAGTTCAGCCATGTCGGAGAATTGTCGCACATGCTGGCCGACCTGAAGAAATATTCCAAATCGATCGAAGGATCGAATTACGTCTACGAACGGCGGAAGAAATACTAATTCCCGGGGTATTCTTGAAGAAGCTGTCGTGCCTGAGCGTGATTGGGCTCGACTTCCACGGTTTTCCTGAGATAATAGAGCGTTGAATCGGCCGGATATCCGTATCGTTGAAAGGTGATGGCCATATTGAAATATACCTGGGCGAAATCCGGCGCCGCGGCCGTGGCTTTATGGTAAAGATCGAGAGCCTGTTCCGGTCGCGAGGTTGCATAGTAAATATTGGCCCAGTTGACATAGTCCCCGGCAGTGGGGGAGCCCCATCCCTGGCCCTTGTTGAAATATTCTTCGGCTTTCGTGAAATCTCCCATCCTTCCGTACAATGAACCGAGTTTGAAATAGGCCCGTCCGCTTTTGGGGTTCATGTCGACCGCCTGGCGCAAGACCGCTTCGGCGTTTTGATAATCTTTCATGCGGATATAAAGGTCCCCGAGATTTATGTATGTTTGGTACATCGAGGGGTCGACATTGAGTGCCTGACGGTACAGCTGTTGTGCTTCGCTGTAATTTCCTTCGGCCTCGTAGACCAAGGCCGTATTATGATAAGCCTGGGCGAACTGCGGATCGGATTTTGATGCCAGGCCGAAATTATTCAGGGCCTCGGCGTGCTTATGCTGAAGATACTGCACGTATCCGAGATTGTTGAGAATTGTCGGAGATGCCGGATTTGTTCTCAACGCCAGCTTGTATTCTTTTTCGGCTTCTGGCAGATTGTTGTCGCGTTCATGGGCCAGGGCGAGATTGAAATGTATCTGCGATTCGTTTTGAAAGCCGATTTCGAAGTAAGTGCGGTTCACTAACATCAAGACCACTACGAAGATCAATCCCAAGGCTCCGGCTTTTATCCAATTCCTGTTTTTTATCAATTGGTATAATTGATAGATTCCGGCGGCAGCCATAATCAGGACAAACGGTATTACCGGCAATCTGTGTCGCGCCGTCACCAGGAAGAGAATGACGGTGGGAATATACCCGATCATGAAGATATAAAGCGGAATAAGCGCCTTTCGGTTTTTCCAGGTCGCCACCAGCCCGACAACGGCCAAAGGCAGGAAAAAGCCGAAGGGAAAGAAAACAGGCTCCCGCCAGAGGAGAATCGAAAAGAGCGAAGAAAATTGCCGCGAAAAATAAATATCGGCATTATCGGAATTCTCAAACCCATTGAGAAAATAGACCAGTTTCTTGAATGTAATTTCAAGGAACTTACCGGGATGTTCGGCGATAAAGTCGACCGCCTTCCCGGTCCAGAATGAGGATTCCTCGGCCGGAGTCAACTGCTTTCCCGTTATTCTTTCGGCGGCGGCTTTGGTGGCGCCGGTAAATTCCGACCAGGGGAGCGATTCATCGATGGCGACTTCCGGCATCAGCATGGTGAGTCCGTCGGTGTGGGGATTATTCCCGATATATAGGTTAACCCCTCCCTGTGATGAAATCAGGATGAATTCTCCGGTGACCGCGATATTGCGGATGGAAACGCAAAGGATCGGAATTAAAATAGCCGCGATGTAAACAATACCTGATTTGAAATACGATTTGATTTCGGCAGTTTTAAAGAACTTAAAAAATAACCAGATGATGATAAACGGGACGAGGAATAGAATATTCGGTCTGGCGATGGCGGCAAGTCCCATAAAGAGCCCGCTTAAAAACCAGGATATCGGTAAATTATGTTCCACCGCTTTTAGTAAGTACAAAAAGGTCAGCAGGGTTAATGGTATGTATATGACCGGGATGAGGAACATCGCTTCATAGAATATCATGGTGCCGTAAATCGCGAAGGCAAAGCCCGCGATTATTCCGACGTTCCTGTTGAATAATTTCCGTCCGGCATAGTACACCAGAACGGCCGAAAGAGAACCGATTATCATCTGAATCAGCCGCGTGAAAAATATCGACTTGCCGGTTATTGCCTGAAGGAATGCCAGAAAATAAGGATAAAGAGGACCTCTGAAATAGGCCTCATGGCCGATAATGTCTCCGCCGAGAATATCCCTGGCCCAGTTAATGTGCCAGAGTTCGTCCACCATGGGATGTTCGAACGCGGGATTGCTCCGGTACTGCATCAGGTAAACCAGGCGTAAGAGAAAGGCCGCCAGAAAAATCGCCAGCGGCCAGATATTTTTTCTGATTCGATCGGTCATGCCGTTTAATTCTTATTTGCGAAGGACCGGACAATAAAGTAAAAGAATACGCAAAGCCCGAAAAACATTATCAACGATACCAGCGGTCCCGAGGCGCCGGTCAGTGTGTTCAGTGCACCCTCATGCTTGTCGAAGAATCCCCGGTAACCGTCCGAACCGACAATAAACCCGGCGGTAATTACTCCAATCAAGGCATCCCCGGCCACCAGTCCGGATGCGAACAGAATCCCCATTTGATGTCTTAAATTTAGAAGGGCTTTTTTGCTGGTCGACTTTTTAACCAGCCACGCGATCAGTCCTCCGGCCATAATAGGAGTCGAAAGCGATAAGGGGAGGTACAAACCTATTGCGAACGGGAGCGAATGAATCCCCAGAAGCTCGACCGCCAGCGCGATCATTCCGCCCACCATGATCGGAGCCCAGGGAATGTCGGCGTTCATGACCCCCTGGACCACGGTGGCCATTACATTCGCCTGAGGAGCCAGCAGGGGGGTAGGATGTTCCGGGCTGGCCACGAATCCGAAGGCGTCACCCAGAAGATAAAGCGTAAAGCCCATAGCTGCGGCCGGGAAAAGAAGTCCGACAAATTCCGTCCATTGCTGATGTTTCGGTGTGGCTCCAAGCAGGTATCCGGTTTTGAGGTCCTGAGCGATGTCACCCGACATGCAGACCGCGATGCAAACGATGGTTCCGACCGACATGGCCGTCACCATCCCCTTGACCCCTTCAACTCCGAACGCCAGCAGAATCATGCAGGTCACCAGAAGGGTTGCAATGGTCATTCCGGAAACCGGTGAGGAAGATGAACCGACAATACCGACAATTCTCGCGGCCACGACCACGAAGAAAAATCCAAAGATAACGGCCAAAACCGCGCCCAGAAGATGCAATTCGGTCGACGGAAGCGCCCAGATCGCCAGAATTATCAGGATCGTTCCGATTAATACCGTCGACATCGGGAGATCGCGATCGGTTCTCGGAATCGAACTTTCCGGCCCGCGTCCCTTAATAAGCTCTTTGGCTCCGGCCGCAAAGGAATGAAAGATCACCGGAAGAGATTTGGCCAGGGAAACGAATCCTCCGACCGCTACCGCTCCGACGCCGAGATATTTGATATAAAAGTTACGCAGTTGACTGGGGTCCATATCAATTAAAGGAATCGTGCCCGGTTTAATGATAATTCCGGGAATCTGGTCCCCGATGAAAGATAATAACGGGCCGATGCCGAGGTATCCGAGCACGGCACCGGAAAGCATCAGGGCAGCTATTTGCGGGCCGATAATATAGCCGACCCCCATCAGGACCGGCGTGGCATCGATGCCGATCGTTCCCCCTTTCAAGGTCTTCTTGAAATCATATCCGGGGGATTCCGACCAGAGGCGCCCGGTGTAATACATCAGCTTGTAAACTGCCCCGATGGTTATTCCGAGGAATACCATTTTTGCCTTGTTGCCGCCCTCGTCGCCGGCCACGATGATCTCGGCGCAGGCGGTTCCTTCGGGAAAACGGAGCCGGTCGTGTTCTTTGTCGACCAGATACCGGCGGAGGGGGATCATCAGAAGGATCCCCAGGCCGCCCCCAAGCATCGACAGCCAGAAAATCTGCCATTTGGAAATCTCGTGTTCATATCCGGCCGCGGTCAATTGAGCGTTGGCGGCCCAGATAAAGAAAGCCGGGATGGTGAAAATAATACCGGCCGCCAGCGATTCTCCAGCCGATCCGACCGTCTGAACAATATTATTCTCTAGAACCGTGACCTTTTTAAAAAGCGTCCTGAGAATAGCCATGGAAATAACGGCCGCCGGGATAGAAGCGGAGACGGTCATTCCGTATTTCAGTCCGATATAGGCGTTGGCGATACCGAAAACCACGGAAAGAATCGATCCCAGGACAATGGCCTTTATGGTTACTTCGGCTATCTCCTTGCCCGGTGCGATATAAGGCTCAAATTTCTCGGGGGGATTTTCTTTTATCTCTGACACGGGACCTCCAGCTGAAAGATTAATTTCAAAAGCTATCCGCCCGGTCAAGGGCTGTCAAGATAAATGTTTGAATACCGGGAGTGGCGGTTTAATTCCATAGATATGTTTTTGAAATTTCCTGCAGTTTTTTCGTAATATTATGGGTTGTTATGGAACCTATATGATAGATGGATTTTATAAATAGGGAGCAAGTATTCGAAAAGAGGGCACGGGTATTTCCCGGAAATTACGGTCGGCAATTAATCTTGACACTTCTTTTAAACAACCGTATCTTTAAGTAGACATAGGAGATCCCCAAACTCTCTCACACTCCTTACTAATGTTTGAGCAACTGCGTATCGCGGGATGAAAACGGCTGACGGTAAACATGGATGGTTTACTTTGAATTGGGGCCTTCAGTCAAAAACGAAACCAATAACCCTAAACGGGGGGTGAGTATTGATGAGACGAGTTAGCATCATCACTGCAATCTTGGCACTCTTTTTGATTTCTTCGGTTAGCGCCGGCGTGTCGAAAATGGCCACGTCGAAGCCGACCTTGAATGATGAAAGAATTGTTGTCCCGATCGAGCTTGAAAACTCCAGGGAAATGTCCGCGCTCGATTTGCCTCTGAAATTCTCGGAGGGAGTGACGCTGGAAGAAGTCCTGTTTGAAGGCACTCGTGCCGAAAACTTCGATTTCGCCACGGCGCTCATCGACAACAAAAACCATACTGTCGTAATCGGCATGATTCCGATGGTATACGGCGAAAAAGAAGATCTCGCGCCGGGTAAGGGAGAAGTCGCACGACTGGTGTTCAGAGTCGACTCCCCCGATCTGCAGGTGCTTGAGATCACGACGACGACCATTGCCAGCCCGGAACATACTCCTATGTTCGTATATTCCGACGGTGAACGCGGCCAGGCCGAATTAATTGCGGAAGATCCCGGCTTCGAGCCGATCCGCATCGCCTTGGCCCAGATCCCGGATAGTCCGGCCGATAATCTGCCGACCGTATTTTCACTGAGCCAGAACTACCCGAATCCGTTCAACCCATCGACCGATATCGCATTCACGCTTCCGGCCGCCTCACGCGTGAAAATAGATATCCTGAATGTTCTTGGCCAGCAAGTCCGGACCCTCAAAGACGAGTACACTGAGGCCGGCGCCTACACGATTACCTGGGATGGCCGGGATCAAGCGGGAAGTTCGGTTGCCAGCGGTGTTTATTTTTACCGGATGAAAGCCGGCAATCAATTCGAAGAAGTTAAGAAGATGATGATGCTGAAATAAGTTCTTTAAAATAAGAATTGCCTACTACAACAAGTGAGTTTGGCCCCTTTTCGGAGAATCCGGAAAGGGGCTATTCTTTTGCGCGTAGCTTCTGCGATTTATATAACCTGATATATGATATACTGTTAAATCTGAACTCGCAATGGGCGGCGCTTTCGCAGGCGCATCGTATGCGAAATTACGTGGTTTCCAGAGCTCTCGGGCGAATCCGACTGAAATGTAAGTTGTGCTATAGTAAAGACTTGAATCGATTTGTAGAAATTCGGCATGGACTTTGTTATTAATTAATCGGGCGTCAGGCAGTTCAAAGCTGCCTGATTTTATGATACAGCGGAATGGCCGTAAGGATACGGCCGCAAGTGTATCTTGAGCAATTCTATGGCGGTTGAGCTGCTCAGATCTCTTAAAGAGAAAAGCGGGATTTTTTGAAATCCCGCTTTCTCTATTTATCAAAAAATCAACTATCTAAGAATAAAGCTGTCTACGAATTCCTGGCTGGCCGGAGCGACCCGGAATTTCCGTCCGTCCCCTTCGGTAATACAGGTAACTTCGACTTCCAGTTCGTCTTTCAGGCCGGAGTAACGCGCAGTCAAAGCGGCGGCGTCGGCAATCCTCGAATCGCCGTTTGACGAAATCAATAGGGTAAGCGGGGATCCGGTCCCGAGAGCTTCCAGAAGATAATACCCCTGTTTGGCGTACTGCTGAATCTTGTTGTTATCGATTTCGTCTCGCCCGACGATGACCTTGGCGCTCGCGTCGAGGCGGAAATGCCGCCCCACGCGCAAAAGATTAAGATCGTTGAAATCGATTGCCGGCGAATGGTCCATTAAATCCTTCAACCGGCGGGAATACGAAGGGTCGGTCAGAAGACATCCAGCCGCAGGCGAAGGGTATTCTTCAAGACCGAACTGGTCGGCCAGTTCCATTTGACGTTTGCGGGACCTTCCTGAAATGCCCTCCAGCTTCTCTCTATCCAGCATCCCTTCCTTTTCCGGGATTGTCTCGTCGAGGAGCTTCGCCGAGAGGGGGCGGACCAGCCTTCCGCCGAGATCGGTATCTCTCAGGACCGTATTCATGCCATTGCGCATTTGCGATTTGGGGCGCTGGCCGAGAACTTCCCCGGTGATAATGAAGTCGGCTCCAATCAGCTCCATGAAAGTCTTGGCTTCGGTCAACATAAGGATCCGGCAGTCGATGCAGGGATTCATGTTCTTGCCGTAACCGTATTTGGGATGTTTAACGATTTCGACGAATTTATTGCCGAGGTGCATCAATTTGACATCGAAGCCGAATTTCTCCGATACGGGATAGGGATTCCCGCCGCAACTGGAGCGATCGGACAAATCGCAGCCGAAATGGGTCATAAAGGTTAGAGCGGTAACCTTGATGTTCTGCTGCAGCATCAGGAGAATGGCCAGTGCCGAATCGAGCCCTCCGGAAAAAAGGGCGATGGCGTGTCCGCGATATTTGGTTTTATCTATCGTCATGGGCTTTACCTCATTAATATATTAAATGACGCAGGAAAGTGAAACGATATTGGCATAAATTGGTTTGATAGTAAATGTATTACGAAAAAAGACTGCTTGACAAGGCCGGGATGCCGAAATAACATAACGGAGCAATAAAACCGCGATAACCATGAAGTTAATTGAAGTATTTGCCGGCTGGATCAAGGCATTCGCTTACGAATCCCAGAGACTTTTCTATTTTTCCCTTAAAATGATCGCCTCCCTGTTCGGTCGCCCGTTTTATGCTTCGGAAACGCTCGAGCAGATGTACCTGATTGGGGTGGGATCCCTCTTTTTCGTCATGCTAACCGGGATATCGGCGGGGCAGGCGATGGCGGTGCAGTTCTCTAATGAATTGGCCGATTTCGGAAGCAAAGGCTATCTCGGACGTGTAATGGCCATTGCCATTATCAGGGAACTGGGGCCGGTCCTGGCCGGTCTGATGGTGGCCGCGAGGGTGGCTTCTGGCATAACGGCCGAACTCGGCTCGATGAAATCTTCAAACCAAATCGACGCCCTGATTGCATTCGGGATAAATCCCGTCAAGAAGCTGGCCGCCCCGAGACTTATCGCCTTGATAATTATGGTGCCGGTCCTGACAATTCTGTGCGACGTCATTTCTCTCTTGGGGGGCTGGATTATCGCCATATTCATCGCCCATATTACATCCACCACTTATTGGGTAGCGGTTAAGGAACGACTGATATTCGGGAATCTTTTCATCGGGCTGGCCAAACCTGTTGTTTTCGCCTTGATAATAGCTTTTATATCCTGCTATAAGGGGTTTACGGCCGAAGGGGGAACCAAAGGGGTCGGAAAGGCCACCACCGATTCCGTGGTTTTGACTTCAATCACGATTCTGGTAAGCAACTTCGTGGTCACCAAGGTGGTTTTCTCATTGATTAAGGGTTACTTATGATTGAATTCCGCGACATCCATTATTCCATCGGTGATAAAGCGATTATTAAGGGGGTGTCTTTTCTTATCCCGGAAGGTGACTCCCTTATTATTATGGGGCATTCCGGTTCGGGCAAATCGACCATGCTCCGTTTGATCCTGGGGCTGGCCAAGCCGGATCGGGGGGATATTCTGGTCGACGGCAGGAGTATTATAGGAATTCATGAGAAAGAGATGCAGGAAATCCGCAAGCGAATCGGGATGGTCTTTCAGGATGGAGCGCTGTTCGATTCCCTCACGGTCGGAGAAAATGTCGGATATTATCTGCTTGAGCATACTAAAATGAAGTACCATGAAATCGAGGGGAAAGTCCGGGAAATGCTTCAATTCGTGGGGTTGAAAGAAGAAATTATCGACCGTCTTCCCGATCAACTTTCGGGGGGGATGCAGCGGAGGGTTGCCATCGGAAGAGCCCTGCTTTCAACCGATCCCCGGATCATGCTTTACGACGAGCCGACCACGGGGCTCGATCCGGAAATGGTATTTCAGATTATCCGCCTGATCAAGCGCCTGAACAGTGAAAAGAATGTAACCTCGATTGTGGTAACTCACCAGATTGCGGATGCCTTTGAAATTTCCGATAAGTTTATTATAGTAGATGACGGAGAAATCGCCTTTAATGGTAATGTCGATGAAATGAGAGAATCGAAAGACTCCAGGGTGGTCGATTTCCTGAAGCCGTTCCGGGATTCGATCGCCAATGTCAAAGCCAGGGAATTCTGTTAGGACGGGGAATAAATGAAACGGTCAAATCGCGTTAAATGGGGTGAGCTGAAAGTCGGGCTGGTAATCACGCTGGCGGTCGTAGCGCTGTTGTGGGCCTCGTTTTCGGGCGGAGGGACTTCGATTTTCGAAGATAAAATAAAGTACAAAGCTTATTTCGCGAATGTCAACGGTCTGGTTGCGGGAGCTCCGGTCTGGATATCGGGCGTGGAGGTCGGCAATGTTTCGTCGATTGAATTCGTAAACCTCGATTCGGCCCGCCAGATTTTGATTGAATTACGAGTGATTGAAAAGACCCGGAGGATGCTCACCACCGACGCCCAGGTGTCGCTGGGAACTATCGGTCTGCTCGGTGATAAGTACATCGAATTGACCCCGGGGACCCTTAGCAATCCGATGCTCGAAGTGGGTTCCGTCATACAGACCAAATCGGCCGGAGATTTGACCGCCATTCTCGGTGAAAGCCAGGGAGCGGTCACCAAAATGAAAGGGTTGATGGACAACCTCGACCAGTTGACTGGCAAAGTCAATCGCGGCGAAGGATCGATGGGACGGCTGTTCAACGAAGACGTCCTCTACGTCGAAATGACCAGACTGCTGAGTGAAATGACGATACTCGTTCAGGGACTTCAGAAAAACCAGGAACGGCTGATCACCTCCATCGAAAATGTTTCGACCAACATCGATACTATCACATCCCGGGTCGAGCAGAATACCGGGACCATCGGGAAACTTATCGCCGATCCGGGATTATATAATAATTTGCATTCATCCGCGGGACGAATCGATTCCATCCTGGCCAAGATTAACCAGGGAGAAGGTACCGCCGGAGCCATCGTGAACGACGACGAATTGTATCAGGAGATCAAAAATCTGGTGGTGCGGATCGAGAATCTCGTGACCGATATCGAGAAGAATCCGAAGAAGTATTTCAAATTTTCGGTATTTTAAATCCCGAGCATAAAGTGCAAAAGCTTCATGGTACCGCTCTTGCCGTTTTCGCCGACTTCCATCGGCGGGCCGACACATGAAGGACAGCCGGCTTCACAGCCGCATCCCCGGATTTGTTGCAGACAGGCGCTGAAGATATCATCCGAAATATTGAACAATTTTTCCGAATAACCGACCCCGTCGGGAATATTCTCATATATATAAATGGTCGGCAATTCGCTGAACGGCGCCCGAATCTGGCTTATAGACCTCAAATCTCGATGATCGCACATCACCCACAACGGCGCAATCTTGCCGAGGATATTGGACAATCCCCGCAGGGCTCCGCCGAAATCTTCCCCTTCGAGATTCACCCGAAAGCGAATGTCCCCGGGGAATGAATACCAGAAAGCATTCGTGTGGAGTTCCAGTTCCGGAAGCAGCAGTTTCCCGGAACCGACATTTTCATGCGTGTGGAATTTGATTTTCTTGAACAGAACGACCACCGATGTAACCGTCACTTCGCCCCATGATACTCTCGCGTCACCGAACATCTTCTCATCGGCGACACCGATCACTTTCAAATCGGATTTGGTTTCGGCGTCGGTGTAGTAATCGACATCGGCCTCTTTCACGTAGGCCTTTTTCCCTTCCCAGTCCAGTTCGGTCACCTGGTACGGACGGGCATCGTGCAGGTAGATCGCCTCGGGATGCAAAAAGATCGGGGCCGAATAGTAATCGACTTCGCCGATCACGCGATTTTTATCCGACTGATTCATGATGACGAAATTTTCCGGGGAAGCCGAACGGAGCGATACCTGCTGCGCGGGATAGATTTCCGATGACCAGTGGAATTTCCCTCCGGTTTGGCGGAGGATTTTTTGCGATTCGAGGTAATCGAGGATTTCGCCGGTACCGTCCTTTCGGAAATCTTCGGTCAGGTGCAGCGGCAATTCGAAACTGGCGCACTTGATATGATTGGTACTTATGATGAGGTTATCGGGGTCGACAATTCCCATTTCGGGAGTCTTCTTGAATAAGTACTTCGTTTCTCTCGCCAGAAATTGGTTTAAAGCCGAGCTGTTTGCGATGAAGATGGTCAGCGATGTCCCGGATCGCCGTCCGGCCCTCCCGGCCTGCTGCCAGACCGACGAGATAGAGCCGGGATAGCCGACAATGATGGATACATCGAGCGCTCCGATATCGATGCCGAGTTCCAAGGCATTTGTCGATACCACGCCCGTAATAGTACCGTTACGAAGTCCCTGTTCGATTTCGCGGCGCTGGTTGGGAAGATATCCTCCGCGATAACCGGCCACGCGGATATTTTTCCCGAACGGTTCGGCAAAAGCCTCGCGCAGATAAGTCAGCAGGACCTCGACATGCAGCCGGTAATGCGCGAAGACGATCGTCTGAACGCGGTCGCGGATGAAGCGTTCGGCCAGGCTTTTGGCTTCATTAAGAGCCGATTTCCTGATTCCAAGCTGACGATTGATAATCGGAGGATTATAGATGACGAAATGTTTCTCACCTGACGGGGCCCCATTCCGGTCGACCAGATTCGCCGGACGGCCGATAATTTTCCCCGCCAATTCCGCCGGGTTGGCTATGGTCGCGGAACTGCAGATGAACAGGGGATCAGAACCGTAAAACTTGCAGATTTCTCCGCAGGCGTCGGATACATTAGCCAGATGCGAGCCGAATATCCCGCGATAGTGATGGATTTCATCGATCACGACGTATTTTAAATTTTCAAACAGCTTTATCCACTTGGTATGATGCGGGAGTATTCCGGCATGTAGCATATCGGGATTAGTGACCACAATCTGCCCGGCGGCACGAATCAGTCTTCGCGCCGTCTGCGGAGTATCACCGTCGAAAGTGTAGGTTTTGATGTCGAGGTCGAGGGTATTTATCATTTCGGTCAGTTCCGATAACTGGTCCTGGCTGAGCGCTTTGGTGGGGAAGAGGTACAACGCGCGGTCGGAACGGTTCTTGATGATAGCATCGAGCACCGGAAGATTATAGCAAAGGGTCTTTCCCGAAGCTGTCGGCGTAACGATAACGGTGTCTTTGCCCTCACGAATGGAATCAATGGCATCCCTTTGATGGCTGTACAATTTGTGGATACCGCGCTGAGTCAGGACCCTTTTAAGCCGGGGGTCGATATCGCCGGGGAATTCTTCGTAGACCGGAGGACGAGGCGGAAAAATTTCCCAGTGTGCGATGTTGGGCGCGATCGAAGGATCGCTCTTGAAGGATTCCAGTATTTGCAGCAGGTTCATAACATCTATCTCCGCGTGATATTGCGCTGACAGATATCGCAGAGCTTTTCACTTTTGTTGTCGATGTCGAACATGTCCCTGCTGTGATAGTTAATGCACTTGGGGTTGCGGCAGCCGGTCAAACCGAACAACGGAGCCAGGAAGAATACCGCTTGCTTGAACAGGCGCGAAAATATTTTCATTTCATCTTCCGGCAGTCCATAGAATTCCTGGCGGAGCTTGAATAATGATACGACCGCGGTCCGGGAAACCGTGTCGGCATGACCGATCACGAACGGTTCGTCGGGAAGATAGATGTCTTCTTCGAGAATCCCCAGGATAAATTCGCGGGGAGAGGCCTTGACCCGTTCCAGCTTGTTCAAAAGGACCGTGGCATAGTTTTGTCCGCGGATAACGTTGTACGATTCTTCGGGGACTTTCATCCCCTTGATAATATCGACGGAACGATTGAAAACCGGGCCGATGTTGGTGGCCAGCTTGTTGACCATGATGAAGTCGACCTCGCCGAGGGGAACCAGTACAATTTTCGCTCGCAGAAGTGCCATCTATTATTCAGCCAGAAAGAACTTGTCGGTGGAGCCGAACGGGGAAACCTTTATCTCCATTTTCGCGGCGCACTTGGGACACCAGCCTACGAAAGCATCCCCTTTTTTATTAAGATATATGCGGGTATACACCCGGCAACACTTAAAAACCACTCCGAGGTGGGGACGGGGATTATCGGCCGGTTTCTTTTCCATAAACGTTTTATACATTGATCTTAGCATGATGTTCTTTGATTATCGACACCGAAGCGGAAGAACCGATCCGTTCCGCGCCGGCTTCGATTAAGGCCATGGTGTCGGATAATGTCCGAATGCCTCCCGAGGCCTTCACTTTTATCTGTCCCCTGGCGGTTTCGAACAACCTCCGGACGACCTCAACCGTAGCGCCGCCGAAAAACCCTGTGGCGGTTTTCACGAATTGTGCCCCGCCGTTGATAACAGCCTTGGTCGCTTCTATTTGTGTCTGAGCGTCCAGTTTCGGAGCCTCGATGATTACCTTCAGTAAAATCTCCTCGGGAAGATGTTTGCGGACTTCGGCAATCTCCTGTTCGACCTTGCGGTATTTGCCCATCTTCAGCAGGCCGATATTCGCGACCATGTCGATTTCGTCGGCGCCGTCTTCCACTCCCTTGACCGCCTCGGCAATCTTGATATCGGTCCGGGAAGCCGAAAGAGGGAATCCCGCCACAGATATTATTTTAACGTCAGATCCTTCCAACTCCCGGCGGGCGTCGCTGACCCAGTAAGAATTGATGGCGATGCCGAACATCTCATAATCGCGAGCTTCCCCGCACAGCCTGAATATATCGTCCTGAGTTGTTTCAGGATATAGCATGGCGTGGTCGAAATATTTCTCAATGGTTTTTTTCAACACGCAATCAATCCTTCAAAATTTCAGGCAGGAAACTTCTGCCCGGGAAAGTATAGCTGATTCCGAAATTCTCCGCAAGTGTTGCCGCAATATCGGAGAAACTATCGCGGCTATTGAGATCAATTCCGGGCCGGGCATTCTTACCATAAACCAGCAGCGGGACATATTCCCGGGTATGGTCAGTGGAATATTCCAGCGTCGGGTCGCAGCCGTGGTCGGCGGTGATTATGAGCAGGTCGTCTTCGTTCATCGTTTCGAGCAATTCCGGCAATTCCCTGTCGAATTGCTCCAGCCCGGCCGCAAAAGACCTATAATCATTGCGATGTCCCCAAAGCATATCAAAATCCACTAAATTCGCGAATATCAGACCATGGCCGGTTGAATCGGTTTCCGCAATCACTTTCGATATTACTTCGGAATTGTTCTTGGCTGTAACCGCGCGGGTAATTCCTTGTCCTCCGAACAGGTCAAAAATTTTCCCGATCGATACTACCGGCAGTCCCTTTTCCTTCATCAGGTCAAGCAATGTCGGTGAGGGGGGAAGAAGTGAAAAATCCTTCCGATTGGCAGTCCTGACAAAGGCTCCCGGATTCCCGATAAAAGGCCGGGCGATGACTCTCCCGACACCATGGACACCGGTAAGCATTTCCCGGGCAATCCTGCAAATATCGTAAAGCCTTTCCAACGGAATAACTTCTTCGTGGGCCGCCAGCTGAAAGACCGAATCGGCGGAGGTGTATAAGATTATTTTTCCGGTTCGGAGGTGTTCTTCGCCGAGTTCCTTGATTATTTCAGTCCCGGAAGCCGGAATATTGCCGATAGTTTTAACTCCCGCCTTTCTTTCGAATTCGCTTACCAGGTCCTCTGGGAAACCATTCGGATACAAGGGGAAAGGGTGTTTCAGGATGATTCCCGCGATTTCCCAGTGCCCGGTTGTGGAATCTTTGCCGGGGGATTTTTCCGCCATTTTACCATAGGAAGCGGCCGGTTTCGACACTGGCTCGATTCCGTCAATGGGGACAATATTTCCTAACCCCAGTTCTTTGCAGTTAGGCATGTTCAAGCCGCCGATTTTCCGGGCCAGATTTGGTATGGTGGCCGAACCGGTATCGCCATAATCGGCGGCATCGGGGAGTTCGCCGACCCCGCAGGCATCCAGTATTATGATGAAAACGCGGCTGAACATTGCCTCAATCTATTCGATTCATGGAAAATCTACAATAAAAAAGCCCCGGCAAAACCGGGGCCAGTTGCTTTCTCCGGGCTGTCGAGGGATTACCTAACCCCCTCTGTCCTTAATAGATGATACGAATAGGTACCGCTTTCCTTGACAACAAAATCGGCTTTGGCATTATCGTCATAGCGGGTTCCCTCACCCACATATTCGAAAATTTCCTCAAGCTTGACAATGAAGCCTTCACGGTAAGCCAGATAGAAAACTCCCCTGGCGGAGCGTTTATCGAGACGGATGATTCTGCTGCCGTTCAGTTCATGACGATATGGCACGATGGTATTGCCGGTATACTCCACCACCGCGCAGTCGTAGCCTCCTTCACGGACAAAGGCCCGAACCTTATATGTGGTGGCAGCGTCGGTTATTTCTCCGTCGGCCAGAAGGAGCTTAACGGAATTGCTCCAGGTATAGCCGCGAGTAACCGGTTCTTCGGGATACATCGGAGCCATCTGCTCATAAAGCTTCTCATAATAATTTATCATGTCGGAATTGCCGCTGTCTTCCCGGACGAATTCGACAATGAGTCCCCTGCCGTTCTGAATGTATTCGATCATGACACTGTCGAAGCTGATGAGAGTATCGCTTGCCAGGGGGCTTCCCGGAGCTTTGCTGTAAACTAAACGGACCCGTGCGGAATCCTCCCCGAGCAATTCGCGAACCTCCTCGACAGTATTGAGGCTGGTCTTGCCGCTGTTGGAAAAGACCAGTTTGTTATTTTCGTGGATCTCGGTCGATTTTTTAATTTCGCTGCGATAAAATAACTTTTGATTATCACGGAATTTTAAATTTAGGAGAGCCTGACGGTCGTAATCTCCGCAACCGAGCAGGTATAAAAATAGAAACGTGAGGGTAGCGGCCGGCACAGCCAGGCCCTGCGAAATCCTTTTCATAAACTCTTAGTTCGAACCGCCAATAATCTCGAATATTACCATCTTTCGTCCCACCGACCCAGGCGGGCCCAGGACCGTGGAGCCGATCAACTCGAACTCCAGTGAATATTTAGCATAGTATTCCCTATTTCGGTCGGAATTTAATTCTTCTGAATAATCTTGTGAAGCGATTTCTGTCATCGGGAATATCTGCATATCCACGAAAGAGAGCGATCCGATAAAAAGAATCAGGGCGGCGGCCAGCGGAGCGAGGTATTTGGCCACGATGGCCAGCTCCGGAACGACTTTCCGAGTCTCCTTGATATATACTATTTCCGCCTCCTGGCGGACTTTTTCGTCGATGCGTTTATTTAAATCTTTCCAGTAATTTTCGCCGGGATCGGGCGTTGCCAGCTCACTGAGATAAGAGCGCAGGCTCTTTTCCCGTTCGACAAAAACCCGTTCCTGCGGATTGCCTTCAAGATATTGTTCAATTATTGCCCGATTTTCAGGGTCCAAATCTCCGTTAATATAATCATCGAGATAAATCATTAAATGGCGACGACTCATGTTATCCTCTTTTTCAAAAATCGGGTCCAAGCCATTTCCGCAATTTCGATCTGGCGATGTGCAGGTTCGATCGCACCGTCGCCTGCGGGCATCCCAGGATTTCAGCCACTTCGGCTTTCGAAAATCCCTCGATATCATGCAGGATCACGGTTACCCGCTGCCGCGGCGGCAATTGCTCGATGGTTTGCTTGATCTTCCTCAGTATTTCTCTTTTCTCATATATTTGGTCCGGCCGGTCGATTTTTTCCGAAAGCTCCACGCTCGCGGATGTTTGAATCTCGGATTCTTCCTCGACCGATACGTACTTTTTCTGTCTCTTTCGGATCAGATCGATAGCATAGTTAGTGGCGATTCTCATCAGGAAACTGGCGAAATAGTTGACATCGTTCAGTTGACTGCGCCGCTCATAGATCCTGACAAAGGTCTCCTGCGCTACTTCATCGGCATCAAGGTGATTGCCGAGCATCTGATATGCCACCGAATAAACCTTCTTTTGAAACCTCCCGACCAGTTCCGCGAAGGCGGTCCGATCTCCCTGGATAAAACTCGTTACCAGATCCTTTAAATCATCGCTCATGAAGACCCGGTGTTGACATATTCTAAATTAATGACGTTCAAAACAGAATAGCGTCCAAATAATAGTGTTTGACTAATCCCGGCACAAAGATTATGATTCCGCCTTGAATTGTCAAACTAATTCTGACGCCGGGCTTTATGGACACAATGCAAGCCGTTGATACAACCGGATATAAAAGGAAAGCCCTTCTGATAACCGGACTCGGAACCTTCCTCGGGACCCTGGATTCCTCCATCGTAAACGTCTCGCTGCCATCAATTACAAGGGATCTGAATACCACGGTCAATATGGTAGGATGGGTTATCATGTCCTATGCCATTATCATAATATCTTTGCTGCTGGTATTCGGGTCGATTTCGGCCCGGAAAGGGTTTCACTACACCTATACTTACGGCTTTGCGATTTTCATGGTCGGATCGTTCATGTGCGGGCTATCGATTAACATTTATATGCTGATACTTTGCCGGGTCCTGCAGGGAGTGGGCGCGGCAATGCTGATGGCGGTAGGTCCGGCAATGGTGACCAGGAGTTTCCCCGAAAAGGAACGGGGAAGGGGACTAAGCGTAATTGCGATGGTGGTATCGGTCGGATTATTGCTCGGACCTCCCCTGGGCGGATTTATTATAGGTCTCGCCGGTTGGCGCTGGATATTTTATGTTAATATCCCCGTTTGTATTGCCGGCATTTATTTCACCAATAGGTTTATCAGGGATTTTCCAATTGAGGATCCTCACAAAAGGATTCACGTTCCCGGCGCCATTGCGCTGGCCGCCGGGCTGATGACCATGATGATGTCACTGATGCTGTTCAGCGAAGAGGCGATATCGAAAGGGGGACTGATCGGAATTCTGGCCTTTTCCGTCCTGATGTTCCTGCTGTTTTTTTATTTCGAGAGTAAACCGGATACCAAATTGATCGGCCTCGACATTTTCAAAATTCGCGTTTTCGCATTTTCAGGGGCGGCGATGCTTCTGGTGTTTATTTCCCTCGCTTCGGTGACGGTATTAATGCCTTTTTACCTTGAAAGAATCAAGCTGCTTGACCCGCAGCACGTCGGGTTGTATTTGAGTATCGTCCCAATATGCACCCTGATTATGGCTCCTCTGGCCGGATATTTATCCGATAAAATCCAGGCCAGGTTTATCGCGACGCTGGGAGTCCTGATTATGGGTACCGGCCTGTTCCTGACCGGTCGCTTAAACGGAGATTCCGGTTTTTTTGAGATCGCCCGGGTCCTGGTACTGCTTGGCCTGGGAATGGGTTTATTCTCGACTCCGAATACCTCCACGATGATGGGCTCGGTTCAGCGAAGTCAGCTCGGATCGGCATCCGGTTTGAACGCCACAATCAGAACCCTTGGGATTACCTTTGGGGTCGGGCTGGCCATTTCCATATTCGGATATTTCAGAAGTGCCGGGGTCGAATCCGGGCTGGGAGAGACCGAGGCGTTTCTTTCGGGATTCAATTCCGTATATAATTACATTATATATGTTATAATTGCTGCCATGGTTTTCAGCTGGATTCGGGGTAATGATAAATCCAAAGGAGGCCGGGGTCCCGGCTTTAGCAGTTGACAAATTTCATCAAGGCTGTATTATTACTGCCTGATTTTGCAATATTGGAGAAACTGATATGTATTCAATGACCGGCTACGGAAAGGCCGATTATCGCGATAAAACCCGGGCAATCGGAATCGAGTTTTCATCGGTCAATAATCGCTATCTGGAATTCATGATCCGCTTGCCGCGCGAATTATCGAGCCTGGAGCCGCTTATCAAAGAAGCGGTCAGCGATAAGTTGCACCGAGGTAAGATCACGGTTAGTGTCCATTATGAGGACTTCGGGTCCGGCGCGGAAAAGATTGTTCTGAATAAAGCTCTGGCCGACGGTATACACAGGCAGCTTAAGGATCTAAAAAAGAAGTACAAATTGACCGGCGATATCGGCATCAGCCACTTCCTGGCCTTCCCGGATATTTTTACCATCTCGAAAAACAGCCATCTGGCCGAAACGGTCTGGCCCTTTATAAAACGGGCCATGGCGAAGGCCATGAAAGAAATGCTGAACATGCGTCGGAGGGAAGGAACATCTCTGAAAAAGGACCTGATAGCCCGCTTGAATCTTCTTACCGCGCAGCTTGCTAAAATCGAAAAGTTGACGACGAAAACCCGGTCCGAATACAAAACGAAATTAACCAAACGAATCAGCGATATCCTTGAAAAGAAACAGGTGGATAGTCTGCGGCTTGAAGAAGAAATCGCGTATCTGGTTGACCGTTCCGACATAACGGAAGAAGCGGTCCGGTTCAAAAGTCATCTGAAACAATTCCGCGGTGCTTTCACGAAAAAAGGGCCGGTCGGCAAAAGGTTGAATTTCCTCCTGCAGGAACTGAACCGCGAGGCCAATACTATCGGATCGAAAGCGGCCAACGCCGAAATAGCCACGGTGGTCGTTTCGGTTAAAGAGGAAATCGAGAAAATGCGCGAACAGGTGCAGAATATCGAATAATGGCGCGCAAAGGGAAAAGTATAGGCAAACGCGGGAAGATAATTATTATTTCTTCACCGTCCGGCGGCGGAAAAAGTTCCATCTGTCAGAAACTCCTTAAAAAAAATAAAAAAGGGGGCTGGCGATTTTCCGTTTCTTATACCACCCGGCCGAAACGTTCTAACGAAAAAGACGGTCGCGAGTATTTTTTTGTCGATCATGCCGAATTTATGAGGTTGCGACGGAAACGGGAGTTTGCCGAATCCTGCCAGGTGCATCGATATTACTACGGGACTCCGCGCGGCCCGATCGAGGAGGTGTTGAATCGCGGCGGAGTGATGTTATTCGACGTCGATGTCAAAGGGGCCGGGAAACTTAAGGAGCAATATGCCGAGGCAGTTTCGATCTTCATTTTGCCGCCGTCGAAAGCTGAATTAAAGCGGCGATTAAAGAAACGGGGAACCGAAGACGATAAGCACTTAAAAATAAGATTGAATCGCGCGCTGGCTGAAATGAGACTTTTTAAACGATTTGAATATGTTGTCATCAATAATAACTTGGATACTGCCGTAAAAGAAATCGAAATGATTGTCAAATCAATTCATTGCCGTCAGGCAAACTTGGATTTGGAACAAATAAACCGGATTGTCGGTTAGTTATAACCGAACATAGGAGAACCGAGATGTCAGAGCAGATACCATTGGAAGAAATCGAAAAGGTCGCGCGTAACAAATATGAAGCGGTTCTGGTCGCGGCCCAGCGTGCCCGGCAGATAAACTCCATGCGTCTGGCTCTTCTGGAAAGAATTGCGGAAGAGGACGTAAATATCGATACTCGCAAAGTTACTACAATCGCCCTGCGCGACATGATCGACGGCAACGTCAAGATCGTCCATCGCGGGCAGAAGACCGATTTGGATAAATAAGTTTAGATTATGGCCAAAAATCTTCTCATTGTCGAGTCCCCGGCTAAGTCGCGGACTCTTAAAAAGTTTCTGGGCAGAAATTTCGACGTTCAGGCCACGGTCGGACATATCTACGATCTCCCCAAATCCAAGCTGGGCGTAGATACCGAGGACGGCTTCAAGGTCGACTATGTCATGATTCGCGGCAAAAGCAGCGTTATCAAGAAATTGAAAGAGGCCGCCATGAAGGCCGATGCGGTTTATCTGGCGCCGGACCCGGATCGAGAAGGTGAGGCCATTGCCTGGCATGTTGCCGAGCAGGTTTTTCGTTCCAGGGAAGTGAAACGGGTTACATTTAACGAAATCACCAAATCGGCCGTTCGTGCGGCCCTGGAAAATCCCCGTGAAATCGATATGAACCTGGTCAACGCGCAACAGGCGCGGCGGGTTCTGGATCGTCTGGTCGGCTACAAAGTATCGCCGTTCCTGTGGAAAACCGTCGCGCTGGGCCTTTCGGCCGGACGGGTGCAGTCCGTGGCCTTGCGGATTATCTGCGAACGGGAAGGGGAAATCGAAGTTTTCGTCACTGAGGAATACTGGACCATCGACGCTCTTCTTGCCGACAAGAAAAAGTCCGAATTCCGGGCCCGTCTGAATAAGGTAAATAATGAAAAGCCGGAAATAATATCGAAAGAGCAATCCGACCAGGTGGTCGCGGACCTGAATAATGCCGATTTCCTGGTCGATTCGGTCAAGGAATCCCAGAAAAAACGGAATCCGCTTCCTCCGTTCATTACCAGTACTCTGCAGCAGGATGCGGCCCGGGCCTTTTATTTCAGTCCGAAAAAAACCATGATGATTGCCCAGAAGCTGTATGAAGGGGTCGATCTGGGCGAAGAAGGCCCGACCGGTTTGATTACCTACATGCGTACCGATTCGGTCCGTATCGCCGAATCGGCCCTGGTCTCGGCGCGTGAATTTATCGGTGAAAAATTCGGTAAGGAATATCTTCCAAGCGAACCGCGGCGTTACAAGAGCAAGAAGGGGAGCCAGGACGCCCACGAAGCGATCCGCCCGACCTATCTCGATCATCCGCCGGAGCAAATAAAAAAGCATCTTACCAAAGACCAGTTTAATCTCTATTCGCTCATCTGGAATCGGTTCGTCGCATCTCAGATGAATCCGGCCGTCTACGATACCACCTCGGTGGTGATTATGGCCGACAAGTACCAGTTCAACGCCAGCGCCCAGTCGCTCCGTTTCGACGGTTTCCTGAAGGTGTATCATGAGTACACCGACAACGGCAACGGGAACGGCAACGGCGACGGCCCGCTGCTCGAGAAGCTTCCTGATCTCAAAGAAGGGGACAAGCTGACTCTGAAGGAGCTTTTCCCGGAACAGCATTTCACCAAACCTCCGGCCAGATATTCTCAGGCTTCGCTGGTGAAGACTCTGGAAGCCGAAGGTATCGGCCGGCCGTCGACCTATGCCACGATTATATCCACCCTGGTGGACCGCAAGTATGTCGATATGCTGGAACGGCGGCTGCATCCGACCGAGCTTGGAAGAACCGTCAATAAAATTCTGGTGGAAAATTTCCCGGAAATATTCAATGTCAAGTTCACCGCCGAAATGGAAAACGAACTCGACCTGGTTGAATCCGGCAAAGAGGAATGGGCGGATGTAATCCGTGAATTTTATACTCCCTTCGACAAGCGGATGAGTACCCTGACCAAAAAGCAGGCCGAAATCAAAGAGTCTTTGACGGAAAAGACCGATGAAGTCTGCGAGAAATGCGGTTCTCCCATGGTAATCAAATGGGGAAGAAACGGGCGCTTTCTGGCCTGTTCCGGCTATCCCGAATGCCGTAATGCCAAGCCTTTGGCCTCGGAAGCGGAAGCGATCACCACCGATGAAAAATGCCCCAATTGCGGCGCACCCATGGTGGTGAAGACCGGCCGGTTCGGGAAGTTTATCGCCTGCTCCAATTACCCGGAATGCAAGACCACCAAGGCTTTGTCGACCGGGGTAAAATGTCCCAAGGATGGGGGGGATGTTGTCGAGAAGCGTTCCCGGAAAGGGAAGGTCTTTTATGGATGTTCCAACTATCCTTCCTGCGACTTTGTCAGCTGGTATAAACCGGTCAATAAAGAATGCCCGGAATGCAAACACCCATACATGTATGATAAGTATTCACAGAAAGATGGGCAGTATTTTGCCTGCCCCAACTGTAAATATAAGCTGGTTCCAGAGCCGGAAGAAGAAAAAGTCTGATTTCCGATCGGCTTTCCGCGATTATATCTTCCCTGTAAAGTAAAAATTTCTCCCACTTTTTAGGAAATTTGTTATATAATTATTCCGGCTTGAAAAAAAAGTGAATCATATGATGGGTTGGACGATCAAATAAAAAAGAAAGGTAGACTACAATGCTGGTTGTTTCAGAACGCGCTGAAGAAGAACTGACCAAGGTAATGGATTCCGACCAGGCCAAAGACAAGTATCTGATTCTTTATTTCATGGGTGCCGGCTGCAGCGGACCGGCTTTGGGAATAACCCTCAACGATAACACCGACGGCCTGGAGAAGCTGGAATGCAATGGCATATCCGCCTACATCGACCCTAAATTGAATGAATACCTCAAAGGAATCGGCGATATCAAGGTGGATTATATTGACCAGCCCGATAACAGCGGGTATACCATCAAAGTCGGCGAAGGCAATTGCGGAGACTGTAAATGCTCGTAGTGAGCGATAATGCCTCTCAGAAATTCACGGAATTATTTCAGCGGCAAGAAGTTGCCGGAAAGTATGCCGTGATTTATTTCGCGGGGGCCGGTTGAAGCGGCCCCCAGGTGGGTTTGACTCTGTATGAGTCGACGGAAGGTCTTGTTTCTCTGGAATCGAACGGCATAACTCTTTATATCGAGCCGAAACTTAAGGATTATCTCGAAAGCCTGGGAAAGGTTCACATTGATTATCTCAGTGATAGTCAGTTTGAAGGATTCCATGTATATATCGATATGGGGGCCGGCTCCAGGGGCTGCAGCTGCTAAGGGAACATTATCTCATTTGAATTCAATTGCAAATTCGGCTTAATCGTTTGTTGACAAGCCGGCTTTTCCCAGTACATTCTAATCTTACAATGATACAAAAAGCTCTTAATGAATATATTTCTTACTTGATCGAACGGGGGAGACTGGCTTCCGGTTCGCTTGAAACCTACCGGCACCAGCTTGAGCCTTGGGCGGCCTTCCTGGAGGAACAATACCGGGGAACTCCGGCGGAACCGAAAGTCAACACTCTTCATTTGCGGCGATATCTGGCCAAAAGGAGAAATGAAAACATTTCTGTCCGGACCCTGGCGGGATTTATTTCGGCCCTGTCAGGATTCCAGAAGTTCCTTTCCCAAAAAAAGGAATATGCCAAATATACCTGCAGAATCAACCGGCTCAAATATGCCGAGAAAATCCCCGATTTTCTTTCTCAAAAGGAGACCGAGGAGCTTTTCGATTATATCGATAAAAACAATTATCTGGCTCGTCGTGATTATGCCATGGTCTCGCTATTTTATCTTACCGGTATCAGAAGAGCCGAAATGGCCGGGTTGAAACTGCAGGATATTGATTTCCGCAAAAAAGTCCTGACCGTTCTGGGCAAGGGATCGAAAGTCCGGGTGGTTCCTTATGGACATAATCTGGAAACTGATATCAAGGAATATATCCGAACCAGGGGTAATTTCGCCGGGGGTTACGAAAAAGCGGGGGCGTATCTTTTCCTGAATTATCGCAGGGAACCGCTAACCGTAAGATCTATTGACCGTATAGTGAAAAAATACTGCTCCCGGCTGGGTAAGAGGGTAACCCCGCATATGCTGCGACACAGTTTTGCGACCCATATGCTGGAAAACGGAGCGGATATACTGGCCATTAAAGAAATGCTGGGACACAGTTCGCTGGCGACTACCCAGAAATATACTCATGTGAGTACGGAAACACTGAAAGCGGTGTACAAAAAGGCCCATCCGAGGGCCTGAAAGAAGGATATGAAATATGAAACCGGAATTCCATTCGACCACCATATTGGGACTCAAATACAAGGACGAAATCGCCATGGGAGGGGACGGCCAGGTTACCTTCGGCGATACCATTCTGAAATCGAAGGCGGTCAAAATCCGCAAAATGTACGACGACCAGATCCTGGCCGGGTTCGCCGGAGCCGTGGCCGATGCCATGGCGTTATTTGAAAGATTCGAAACCAAAATCGAAGAATTCCAGGGCAATCTTCCCCGGGCCACGGTGGAATTGGCGAAAGATTGGAGAACTGATAAATACCTGCAGAAGCTGGAAGCATTACTGGCCGTGGCTGACAGGAAACATACTTACCTTATTGCCGGGACCGGCGAAGTGGTCGAACCGGATGACGGCCTTCTGGCGATCGGCTCGGGGGGACCGTACGCACTGGCCGCCGCGCGAGCCATAATAGCCGGAAAACCCAAAATGAGCGCCGAAGAAATCGTCCGCAAAGCTCTGGAAATCGCCGCGGATATTTGTGTTTATACAAATAATTATATAACCGTGGAAGTAATCAAATGAACGATAGCTCTTTTAGGACTCCCAGGGAAATCGTAGAACATCTCGATAAATATATTATCGGGCAGGAAAAAGCCAAAAAGTCCGTGGCCATTGCCCTTCGTAATCGCTGGAGAAGGCAGGTTGCTCCGGAAGAAATCGGCCGCGAAATTCTTCCCAACAATATTCTTATGATTGGGCCGACGGGAGTGGGCAAGACCGAAATCGCCCGTCGTCTGGCCGAAATGGCCGGTGCTCCCTTTATCAAGGTCGAAGCTTCCAAGTTTACCGAAGTCGGCTATGTGGGCCGGGATGTCGAATCGATGGTCCGTGACCTGGTCGACTTGGCGGTAAATATGGTCAAGCAGGAAATGGCCCGCGAGGTGCAGATCAAGGCCACCGAAAACGCCAATGAACGACTGCTTGACCTGCTGTTGCCTCCGCCGCCCAGGCCGCAGGCAGGGGACCCGGCGGCACATGTCGGGGAACTGGCCAATGTCTCCAATTCCCGGCAGAAGATGAAAGATAAGCTGGTCGAGGGAAAGCTGGAAGATCGGATTATCGAGATGGATACTCCCGCCGACCGCTTCCCGATGGTGGAGATATTCTCGCCGATGGGGATGGAAGAACTTGGCATCAATTTCCAGGAAATGTTTTCCGGGATGATGCCCAAGAAGACCAAACGGCGCAGGATGACGGTTGGCGAGGCCCGCAAGTTTCTGATTTCCGAAGAGACTTCGAAACTGGTCAACATGGATGATGTCATCGAAGAAGCGCTGATCAGGGCGCAGGAATCGGGGATAATATTCGTCGATGAAATCGACAAAATCGCCGGCGAAAAGTCGAAATCGGGACCGGATGTTTCCCGCGAGGGGGTTCAGCAGGATATTCTTCCCATCGTGGAAGGCTCCGCGGTCATGACCAAATACGGCATGGTGCATACCGATCATATGCTGTTTATCGCGGCGGGGGCGTTTCATTCGGCGAGCCCTTCGGATTTGATACCGGAACTTCAGGGGCGTTTCCCGATCCGGGTGGAGCTCGATTCCCTCACCGCCGACGATTTCGTGCGGATACTTTCGGAACCGCGTAATGCTCTGGTGAAGCAATACGCGGCCCTGATGGGATCCGAAGGGGTCAAGCTGACCTTCGACAAAGATTCTTTGAAACGTATCGCCCAGATTGCGGAAGAGGTCAACAAGCGGACCGAAAATATCGGGGCGAGAAGGCTGCATACCGTCATGACCACCCTGCTCGAAGATGTCATGTTCGAAGCCCCGAACGGGAAAAAGTTAATTAAAGTGTCGGCCAAAATGGTGGATGACCGGCTGGCCGGTATCGTAGAAGACGAAGACCTGAGCAGATATATTTTGTAATAAAAGCAATTCACGTCGCTTTTGGAGGAAAATCGAAGAGGCGGCTTTAGAAGACATGAACCAACCCTGAAAGTAAAAGGAGCGCTCATGCCTGCAGGGACTTTTGTAACGACAATCAATTGTATGGACGGACGGGTCCAGGACCCGGTCAATCTTTACCTCAAAAAACGATATGGCGCCGACCATGTCGATGTCATCACTAACCCCGGACCGATTAAAATTCTGGCGGATGATTCTCCGGCCGAACTGGTACGGTCGATTAAAGACCGGGTGGCCATTTCCGTCGAACAACACGGTTCCGGAGTAATAGCACTGGTGGGTCATCACGATTGTGCCGGGAATCCGGTCGATAAAAACAAGCAGCTTGAACAGCTGGCCGCCGCCGAGAAGAAAGTCGCCTCGTGGGAATTTCCGGCCAAAATAATAAAAATGTATGTAAACGACGACTGGCAGGTGGAGGTCCTTTAAAAATCAAACCCCCTTTTCTTTCCACAAGCTATGGATTCGCAACGGGATAGCCGTAGTTCGCGGAAGATATGGCTGTTCAGACGTTTTCATTTATTTACTTGACTGCGAATTGGGTCGGTGCTATATTCCCCGCCGATTTAGGAAGGAAGTTATTTTAAAGTTCGGCGAAAAGCGATTCAATTACGAAATAGAGTTAGATAGTTACCGAAAAGTAAAGCAATTCCGGAACAATCGGCGTTCCGGTAAAGTCATATGACAGAAGACGTGTGCACGTTAGGCCGATCGTGCATGGGTCTTTTTTTTTAACAAAACCTCAATTACGAGTATCGGCCGAAAGGAAAATAATATGCTGATGCGTGTGTCGTCGGCTCTGGTGGCACTCGCCCTGCTGGGATTCGCCGCAGGCTGCAGTGAATCACCGGTAAAAGAAACCGAAAACAGCAATGCTGCACTTGAAAGTGCCCGTCTCGCCGAAGCGGATTTGTATGCTCCCGACCTCTATAAGGAAGCCATGGATTCGCTCAATGCCGCCAAAGTGGAAGTGCAGAATCAGGATTCGAAATTTTCGCTTTTCCGCAGTTATGATCGCAGCAAAGAAATGTTAGCCGCGGCGGAGAAACTTTCGCTTCAGGCTCAGGCCGAATCCGAAGCCGAAAAGGAAAGAGTCCGTCTTCTTGACAGCGTGATGATAGCGGAAATCGAAATGATGGTCGCCCAAACCAGGGAAGCCCTGGCCAAGGCCCCCAAGGCCAAGGGATCACGGGCTGATATTAAGGTTCTGCAGGCCGATCTCGAGGCTGCGGCGGCGTCCATGACCGAAATCACCGCCGATTATACTGCCGGAAAATATAAAGTCGCAGAAGCCAAATTAGAAGCTATAAAAAACCAGGTAAGCACCGTGAAATCCCAGATCGATGCAGCCCTGGCCAAAGTCGGTAAAAAGTAACCGGATCACAACGGGTGAAATTCTAATCATCGCGCGGAGCCGCTTAGCCGGCTCTGCGCGGTTCTTTTATCGACCGTAAATCAGTTTCAAGGGGCTTAATGAAGCATCGCAGGCGATTTCTGTTTATATGGGGAAGCGTTGCTTTCCTTGTCCTCGCCGGCCTATACATATGGGCTTTGCAGCTGCGCCGGCCGCCGCTGAAATCCCTGGAAAAGGCCTTGCATTCTATTACCACCGCAAGGCAGGAAAACTTGAAGGAATCCTCCCGAGAACTGCTGATTAATGCCGAACGATTGTTGAAGCGGGCGGAGGAATCCATTCTCCGCGAAAACAAGCGAATGACTCCGCTTGTAACTTACCGGGAGGCCGATTCTTTATTGAA
>Ga0209287_10000026_pt1 | contig 95612 bp, 73 predicted proteins | sample PPLLak3cmMay2015_2_FD_187255 | JGI IMG/M metagenome (GOLD analysis project Ga0209287, IMG submission 187255) | Freshwater sediment microbial communities from Prairie Pothole Lake near Jamestown, North Dakota, USA - PPLs Lake P8 Core (1) Depth... | ecosystem: Environmental > Aquatic > Freshwater... | reverse complement strand
GGCTGCAAAGGTAATCATCTTTTCGTCTTCTCCAACTCCGGGGCAATCTTTTTTGAAAATATTTCTTCGCCCCCCTCAAACCCCCGATTCCCTTACGCCGTACCTCCGTAAAGCGGGTGCAAATATAGAATCTTTAATTTAAAAACACCAAATTTTTTCTCATCTTTTTCAAAATAATTTTCACTCAAAATATAACTCAATGCGAACTAATATTTTACGTAGGAAAAAACGTATTGAAAAAATTTGAAATTAGGGGAATACTACCCAGCGATTAACAAAAACCAAATTGAATACCCACTGATTTTATCCTTTTAAACAATAAGAAACGAGGTCAATGGAAATTGCCTCGTTTCAAATTCAATAAAACATAAAGGGATACCTATTTTTTTGGAACCTCTTTTAATACCTCAACAAGAAAATCCCAGAACTTACCTACGGTTTCAATATTTACTTTCTCATCAGGAGAATGCGGAAAGCGAATGGTTGGACCAAATGAGATCATATCCCAATTTGGATAAACACCACCAAGCAGACCACACTCTAATCCGGCATGAATTGCTTTAACCTCAGGTGTTTTACCATACTTATTCTTATAAATCTCGAGCATTGCTTTAAGAATAGGTGATGCTGGATTGGGTTTCCAACCTGGGTATCCACCTGAGAATACAACTTGTCCACCAGATAGTTCAAAAACCGATGCGACCTTATCGGCTAAGGCATCTTTTGCTGAATCAACCGAACTACGAAGCAAACAAGCAGCATGAATAAAATTACCTTCGCTATATACGCGAGCCAGATTATTTGAAGTCTCAACCAAACCTGGAACTGCATCGCTCATACGAACAACGCCATTGGGGCAACCAAAAGCAGCTCGAATAAGATTGAACTGAGTTTTTTCATCAATTAGGGTTGAAGGCATATCCGTTTTCTCAGCAGCGAACGATAAATCAGGTTCTGTCATTGAGAATTCGGACCTATATATATTAAGGTATGCTTTTACCTCTTTTTCAAAATCACTAGCTTTTGAAGAAGGAACAACAACAACAGCAATAGCTTCACGGGGAATTGCATTTCTCAAGCTACCACCATCAATTGAAGCTAGGCGAGCGCCTAAGCTCTTCTCAACAACGTACATAAAACGGAAAAGTAGTTTGATAGAGTTTCCTCGTCCAAGAACGATGTCTAGTCCAGAGTGACCGCCTTTAAGCCCTTTAATAACAAGTTTATAAGCAACCATTCCTGAAGGAACTGGAGTAGGTATAAACTCATATTTAATATTAGCGTCTAAACCACCAGCACAACCAACATATAGTTCGCCTTCATCCTCAGAATCAAGATTCATAAGAATATCACCTTTAAGAACGCCAGCCTTTAAGCCAAAAGCGCCTGTCATTCCAGTTTCCTCATCAATTGTAAACAATGCTTCGATGGGACCATGAACCAAATTTTTTGATTCTAGAACTGCTAATGCAGCGGCAACACCAATTCCATTATCAGCACCAAGAGTAGTACCTCTGGCCTTCACCCATTCACCATCAACATATGCATCGATAGGATCTTTCTCAAAATCGTGCTTTGTATCGCTATTCTTTTGGGGAACCATGTCGAGGTGACCTTGAAGGACAACACCTTTTCTGTCTTCCATACCAGGAGTAGCAGGTTTACGAACAATAACATTCCCAACCTCATCGACTATTGTTTCTAACTTTAAATCCGTAGCAAATTTTTTGACAAAATCAACTGATGCCTGCTCACTTTTTGAAGGTCGAGGGATTTGGGTTAAGCTATAAAAATGTTTCCAGATCGCTTCTGGTTTTAGGTTTTGAATTTCTTTACTCATGATGATTTATATTAAATTAATTACATTAAAATTCCGCCAATTGGCCATTAAAGATATTGTTATTTTACAGAAATCGCAAAACAATTAAAATAAGCGTTAAACTAAAACTACGAGTTAATTGTTATGAAACCAATACCTAGCATTAGGTTATTTGTATATTTGTATTCATTTTTTAAAGAACACGATATGAAAAAGCAATTCATTATTAGTTTTATCATTCTAGCAATCAGCTATAACGCTCAATCGCAAGCAGAGTCATCGCTAGTTAAGTGGTACAATATTGAGGAGGCTATGAAGTTGAATGAGAAAAATCCAAAAAAGATTTTCGTTGATGTATATACCGATTGGTGCGGATGGTGCAAAACGATGGATAAAAACACTTTTAACAACCCCCAAATAGCAGAATATCTGAATAAGTACTACTATCCTGTTAAGCTAAACGCAGAACAGAAGCAGGATATAACCTATAAAGGGACTGTATATAAAAACAAGGGGACAGAAACACGCTCACCTCATGATTTTGCAGCGGCATTGCTTAGCGGCAAAATGTCGTACCCATCGGTAGCATACATGGATGGTGAGAATAATCTACTAACAGCGGTTCCAGGCTATAATGCACCTGCAGATATTGAACCAATTCTTGTTTTCTTTGGTGAAGACCATTACAAAACAACCAAGTGGGAAGATTTTAAAGCCAAGTTTGTGAGTAAACTAAAGAAATAAAAGACACAACACACAGAGGCATCGAATCACAGTGAATAATACAAGAAGGTACTTGAAACAACTTGCCTCTGTTGATTTGGCAATTTGATTTATAATCAATCCTTTCTAACTTTTACTTAACACCAGAGAATTCGATAAGGTCTGAGTCTTTTACCATATACTTTATCGGCATCCTGACTAAAGGGCCGTACTGACAAATTGATATTCGGCGGGTTAGTAGTTCAGCTTTGCCATCGGATAGGCTAACAACGGTTGTTGTTGGAATTCTGTAGTAGATTACTTCCTTCAAGGGTTTATCCTTTTCCATACTTATACTCCTAAAAAAGATATCATATGATTCAGGGATTGATTCAGGTAAAGTTTTAAGTAAAATTGGATTTCCACTTAAATCGGAAGATGCTAAAACACCTTTAACGCCTGAGAATCGGAATAAGATTGATGATTCACCTTCAACTTGGTTTGGAACATATTCGAAAAAATGAGTAGATGACTCATTGAAAGATTTTCCAATAAAAAGGCTAAGGTACTCATGTTCCAAACGGCTTATCTCATCCAAGGCAATTTTTAATCCTTCCCCATTTAGATTATGATCAGCATCAACGGAGAGGAAATCGGAGCGACGTTTACGAAGCATAAAGATATAATCGGCAGCATCGCGAGCCTTCTCCTCAACGTTCTTCTCCACAATCATTTCCTTCTGAATCGGCACTCTTACAAAAACGCTATCGTGCTTAATCTTTGAGTAATAGGTCGTTTTCTCGGATGCAATAAATGGGGATATTGAGAGATCAGTAAAGTATGTTTCCCCATCGGTATCGATAGTTTTAATATCTTTTATAGTGGTTGAACTGACACCGAAACCAGAAATTGGGATTATTAGGCCTTTACTGTAAATTTTCAAAAAATCAATTTTTGTGTCATCACCAGGCGTGGCAGCATATAAGGCAGATGGATCAGATTCTAATGCGGTTGAAACATCAACATTGCTAATCCTCCATTCATCGACTTTTTTCACTGGGACATCTAAAATTCCAAGATACTTTTGGGCAAATCGGCAGTAAGGACCGGGTACGATAGTGGTTTTAATGGCATCAACCTTTATCTTTAAAACAGTTCGAGGTAGTGCATAAACCAATCCGTTTGTACTCAAAACAGCTGCGCTTTCAGCAGAAACTATCTGTATTGGTTTTTTGCTACATGAAACAAAAAGCGCAATTGTAAAGATTATTAAAATTCTTTTATTCATTTTCTCATCGTATTAATAACGTTAAACGCATCGCCGATGTGTCTTATTATATCAGAAGCAGTTAAAGATTCCATCCCTCTCTTTTGGGCAGCAAGATCGCCTGCAAGCCCATGGAGATATACGCCTAATATAGATGAACTTACAGAATCATACCCTTGACCAAGAAGAGAAGTAATAATTCCTGTTAACACATCCCCGCTCCCGCCTGTTGCCATTCCAGGGTTACCCGTTGAGTTGAAGAAAACACTCCCATCGGGACAAACAATCTGGGTATGAGCACCTTTCAATACAATAACCATGTTATGCTGAGCAGCCTTCTCAATGGCTCGCAATAACCTTTGATAACCCGATTCGGACTCACCGAACAATCGGTCAAATTCTCTAGGATGAGGGGTTAAAATAGACATGGCAGGGATTGAATCGAATAAATTCTGATTCTCAGCGATGATATTCAAAGCATCGGCATCAATAATAATGGGATGTTTTACATTCTTGATTAGCCTAGTAAATCCATCGATAGTCGCAGGTGCTTTTCCTAGACCAGGTCCAATAGCAATTGCAGCATACTTGGCTATTGAATTCACTGCTGTAAAACAAAGATCATCGTTATCCTCCTCAACCATAATCTCAGGAATTGATTGTTGGAAGATAGAACCACCAATTTTGGGGACATGTGCGGTAACCAACCCTGAACCTGTTTTTATGCAAGCGGTTGATGCTAGGACTGAAGCACCCATCATCCCCTTGCTCCCTGCAATTATAAGGCAATGCCCATAATCCCCTTTATGGCTAAAGTTGTTCCTACTCCTAATAATTGAAGAGACTGAAGAAATATCTAGATATTGGTAATGAGTTAACGTTGATCTAATAGAATCGGGGTTAAGGCCAATGGGTAGCACAACGAATTTGCCAACATGCTGATTATTCTCGGTAAAGAAAAAACAAAGTTTTGGGAACTGCAAGGTTAAAGTTATTGATGCTTTTACTGCTGAATTTTGGTTAGGAAAAGGATTCTCCTCTCCCAATAGCCCAGAGGGCATATCGATGGCAACTATTCGTACTTGGCTATTATTAATGTATTCAACGAGTTTTGCTGATACTCCAGCCAATGGTCTTGTTAGCCCCGAACCAAAAAGCGCATCAACGATAACTGAGTTGGAATCGAAAACAGGAAAATCAACCTCACCATTTATAATATAAGGTATAACAATCCCCTGTCTTTTTAAACGTATAAGATTATCCTTGCAATCAGCTGAAAGGCTTGCTGATTCTAGCAGACATACAGATACAGAGTACCCCACCTCAATAAGCATTCGTGCCAAAGCTAACCCATCGCCTCCGTTATTGCCTGATCCAGCAAAAACGTAAACTTTGCAAGAAGAGTTTATATTCTCAGCAAACCATCGAAAAATAGCATCAGCAGCACGTTCCATAAGATTTATGGAAGAAATTGGCTCAGTCTCAATGGTGAGCTTATCGATTTCACGAATTTGAGATGTTAAAAATATTTTCATCAACAAAAATATACATCCAAACAAAGGTAAGGTTTTTAGAGCATAAATAAATATTGAGACAAAATAAACTATCAATGATATCAAACATCAAATTGGTTGGTTTGAAATATTTTCTATATTTGTCAACTTGGAAAAAATGAATTTAAATTAAATAACCCTCAAAAACAATAATTTATGTTTAAAAACCATCCTAAAGGATTAATTGTCCTAGCAATAGCTAACATGGGCGAACGCTTTGGATATTACACGATGTTGGCCATTCTTGCTCTATACATGCAAGCAAAGTTTGGATTATCATCATCAAGTACAAGCATAATATACGGGACATTTTTAGCATTAGTTTACTTTCTCCCTTTATTTGGAGGTATTATAGCCGATAAAGTTTTAGGATATGGTAGAACTATTCTACTCGGAATTATTGTAATGTTTTGTGGTTATTTTCTTTTAGCGATTCCGACAGAGCCCAATACTGCTGGTTACACCATTATGTTTTGCGCCTTGGCATTAATTGCTCTAGGAACAGGTTTCTTCAAGGGGAATCTTCAAGCATTAGTTGGGAATCTTTACGAATCGAATGTTTATAAGGGTAAACGCGATATTGCTTTCTCAATCTTCTATATGTTCATTAACATTGGAGCGTTCTTTGCTCCAAGTGCAGCAAATAGCATTAATAATGCAATACTTGCAAAGGAAAAATTCACCTACGATGCATCAATCCCTAAGAACTTTGTAGCATTGAATGACAAGGTTGTAGATAAAGTAACTTTCATTGCCGACATCACTAAAGGTAAAAGCGATTTAATAACACATAAAGATAGCACTCGCTTTATAGATAAAATGAAAAAGAAAAAAGGGGTTCTTTTTCAAGAAGATAGGGATAAAGCTCTATTTAAGCTAAAAGCAGCAGGCGTATGCCAACTAACTGCTGCTGGACTATTGACAGATCCTTCTCAAACATTACCTGTAAAAGAATATCGTTTACTCGACAGCAAGGATCCAAAGGATAAAGAAGCGAAAGAGGTAATAACTGCAAAAATTAAAGGAATTGAGATTAAAGACCCTGCAATTTACGGAAACTCAGAGAACCCTGAAGAGTTCTCATCTAACTTTGCCAAACAATACGTTGTTAAATCATTAACAAAATCCTACAACATTGCTTTTAGCATTGCTTGTATAAGCCTTGTTATCTCTGTTTTGGTATTTTTAGGCTTTAAGAAAACGTGGAAAGAGGTTGATAAAACTCATAAACAGCAACTTAAAGACGCTCAGGCATCGGGTATTAAAGCGGATGTTGTAATACTAACTCCAAAGCAAGTTAAGGAAAGGGTAATTGCATTGCTGCTTGTATTCTTTGTAGTTATATTCTTTTGGATGTCGTTCCATCAGAATGGCTTATGCATGACATTCTTTGCCCGCGATTATACATTTAGCTCTATTTCTTCATTGCATAATATGATGTTTTCGCTTGTTGCGTTGCTGTTGTTTATAGTTTTCGCATACGGCATCTACCTATCAACAATCGGGTTATTTGGCGGCAAACGTAATCCAAAACAGGGAACAATACTATCACTTGTCGGGTTAACTGGTCTAATTGCTTACTACTTTATAGTAGTAAAAAATGCTCTAGGCCTTGTTTACATTACCCCTCAAATCTTCCAGCAATTCAATCCTCTATTCATTGTGCTACTAACTCCAATCGCAGTTGCCTTTTTTGCATATTTAGGCAATAAAGGGACAGAGCCCTCTGCACCTAAAAAAATTGGATTTGGTATGCTTATCGCTGCATTAGGCTTTATTATTTTGTTTTTTGTATCACTTGGGCTACCAGCACCATCCGATATACAGGGTATTTCCAACGTATTGGTGTCCCCGAATTGGCTAATCGGCACCTACTTTGTTCTTACTATTGCCGAACTATTCTTAAGCCCTATGGGGTTATCGTTTGTAGCCAAGGTAGCACCTCCTCAGTACAAGGGTATGATGCAGGGTGGTTGGTTAGCTGCAACTGCTATAGGTAACTACTTGGTAGGTATAATGGGAATGTTCTGGGATGAGCTACCTCTTTACGCTTTCTGGGGCGTTCTAGTAATCTGCTGTCTGCTGTCTGCAACATTCATCTTCTCTATTATGAAGAAACTTGAACATGCAACAAACTAAATACTTTAAAATAGTTACAATAGAAACCACCCTTCGGGGTGGTTTTTTTTGTAACTTGACATAAAATTATTTGACATGGAATCGTTTATACTCAAAGAGGAATATATTCAACTCGACCAGCTACTAAAGGTGCTTAGACTTGTTAGCTCAGGAGGGATGGCCCACCTTATGGTAGATGATGGACTTGTAAAAGTCGATGGGTTTGTTGAGAAAAGGCGAAGAGCCAAAATTAGAGCTGGGAATACTATTGAAGTTCCTGGAAAAAAGTTTAAAGTGATTGCTCATGAGGAGTTAGGGGATTGAAATTAGCTGGCAGGTAACAGTTGAGAAATTGTCTGATGGCCAGTGTCTAAGTTCTGAAATCTGAAGTCAATCATATACTCAAACCAAATAAACCAAATAGAATATGAAAACGAATTCAATTATTCTTCTTTTTGGACTTACGCTTATGTTCAGCTGTAGTTCTAAAAGTTACGACAACGGAGGGGCAAGGGCTCTGGATATGAAATCGGAGTCTATCGCCATGCTCGATGAACAAGCACCTCCTCCACCCCCTCCTCAATCAGTAGCAAATACAAACATCGACAGGAAGATTATTAAAACAGCCTTCCTTAACATTGAGGTCTTGAACCTGTCTGTAAGCCGAAAACTTATTGATAGCGCATTAAAGGAGTATAGCGCCTATATAGTTAGCGAAAACCTACAGAATACTGAAACCCAAATTAGCAGTAGTATCAACATCAAAGTTCCTGCGATTCAATTTGATATATTGCTAGCCAAACTATCGAGGATTGCCAAAAAGATTGACTACCAAAATATCGAAACACAGGATGTAACCGAAGAATACATTGATGTAGAGTCGAGGCTTAGCAATAGTCGTAAAGTTGAACAAACCTATCTGAAACTACTTAAAAGAGCCAATACCATTGAGGATATGCTCAAGATTGAACAAAAACTTGGTGAGATAAGAACCGAAATTGAATCGACTCAAGGCAGGCTAAAATACCTAACCCATCAGGTTAGCTATAGCACTATAAACCTGAGCGTTTACGAAACGTTAGAATACAAGTACATCGCTGAAAAACTTCCAAGTTTTTTCCAACAGCTAAAAAAATCAATAAGCGCTGGATGGAGAGGAGTTGTTACATTCTTCCTTTTCCTAATTAAGCTATGGCCACTTTGGTTGATTGGTGCTGCAGGGTGGTTTGGGTGGAAGTACTTTATTAGGCATCAACAACAGAAAAGAAAAGAGATGAAGCGTAGGAAGAAGATGTTGAAAAAGGAAGAACTAGCTAATTAAATTTAATCCTAAGTTAATATTCAATGTCGTTTACCTAAGCGTTATTAAACGCTGACAGGTTCTTTGAACTCTGTCAGGTTAACCAATTATATTGACCCTTCAGAATCGGAAGACCTGAAAGAGTCGATTTAAGTAAACAACATTGAGTTAATATTTATGAAAGAGGTTTGTCATATAATTTTCTTTTTTTTGAATCTCTATTGAATATAGGAATCTACTCACATTAGGTATATGTGTAAATTTTAAGAGGGTATCTCGGGCTTTTGAGACACCCTCTTTAAGTTGCACCAAGAATTGTCATACAGCTAACGTTTTAATGAACTACGCTTAAAAGATTAACTCATGTAATTTCTCTCTTCGCGACCCCGCCTGCCTTAGTGCCTAAGTACAGCGGGCAGGTTTGCGAGAAAAAAAAGCGATCAACGGTCTTTATGGCTGAATCTTACATTTCTCCACTAAAGAAAACATCTGCAAAAAAATCTGAGTAGTTTCTTAACATTAAAAGGCATCGAAACAGGTAACTTATTTTTGATAAAAGTGATTTCCATCTTTCTTTAGCCACAGTTGAGGTAAAACCCATTAATCATGAAGAGCTACAAAGAAATAAACGCATGCTAAAATGCTAATATAACGTGAGTTCGATAAAGGATGGCTTATTATACTATTATCTATTAACACTTTAATGCTAATATTGTGCTTTTGGAAGAATGAACACGGGCTTGCGAACCGAACGTAGTGAACTCAGCGAAGCTAGTTCGGCGAAGCCAATGATGCCTGCCTGCCGATAGGCAGGGAATATTGGGATTACTTCTAACTTTTTTCATCCCTGTTTGTCGACCTTGCTCCGCCGAAGCGGCTACGCAGAGGTGATGCAGGCAGGCAATATTCCATCTTTCCCCAATAAAGTAAAATACTGATAATATAGCATTTAAAATTTTTCTTACATCGAACTGACGTTAATATAATGAATTTTACAATGCTATCAGGTAACAAAGACCAAACTATTCGTATTAAACAAGATTCAGCGTTAAATCCATTAACCGACATTGAATTATATTCCTAATTTTCTCCATAGGTTAAAGAATATAATTATTATAGATAACTCTTAAAAAGAGTAATTTCAATAGCAGGGCTGACCACCCTCAAATATATGCGAAATTAACACAAAAGTGGAGTTCAGAAACCACTCTAAAAACGAGGCGTGATTCTGAAAAGCCTTACGAGTAAGAAAAAATATTTTAAAAAAGAATTATTATGGCTTATCCAAAAGTAACAATTGCTAACTCAACCACCTTTATTGCAAAGGGAACTGTTAGCTACATGAGCTTATTCTGCTCCAATGATGATTACACTGTAACCCCAAACACAACATGGACAGCAGATGGTCGTGGAGTTTGCTTATTGACCAAGATTACGGCAACAGTCAAAACACCAGAAGGGGATATTGTTGCAACTCCATATACATCATCAGGTACCTCATACAGTAAATTTGCTGTAATCCAAACTGGCCCTGGCAAATTTGAAGTAACCAGACGTGTTAGCTAAAGTTGTTGCATTAACACATCATATTAAATTGCTAAAGAGAATACCCCATACAATTTAAAATATTGTAACTATTCACCACGGAGACACGCCGGCCGGCAGGCGTGTCTTCGTTGTTTTTGTTCAATTCGATTACTGCTGAATAGTTACAAAATATTATTAAACACTATTTAATGAACCATTTGGTCTGAATGCATTTGCAGGCTTATAGGGCTTTCAGTTGTCAATACATTAATAACCACGCCATAAAAAGCGTGGTTATTAAAAAAATACATTTTTCATACTTAAACATTATTGTAGGTAATTCCTTCGGAACTTAGCGAAGCGAATAATTTGTGGCAATATTTACTTTAAAGACAACCACTAATTAATACTTTAACACTACTACTAAATTAATCTGCCGCTATTTTATGTATTTGGTTGAATAATAGTAATAAATGTGAACGAAAAGACTTATCTTGTAACAAATAATAAAACTAACCGTTATGAATTACATCTATCTAATTTTCCCAATAGCATTTCTGTTCCTTTTAGGAATAAGAATTATAAGGCCAACCCAACGGGGTTTAATCGAAAGGCTTGGAAAGTATCATAACTTTGCTCATCCTGGATTTCATTGGATTATCCCATTTATTGACAAGTTATACATAGTTAATGTAACCGAGCAGATGGTTGATGCTGAACCGCAAGAGATAATCACCAACGATAATCTGAACGCAAGCGTTGATGCCCAGGTTTACTTTAGGGTAAAATCGGACGAAGAGAGCGTTAAAGGGTCGATTTACAATGTAAATAATTATAAATGGCAGATTGTTAACCTTGCCCGCACCACGCTACGTAATATTATCGGTACGCTCACGCTAAAATCAGCCAACAGCGAAAGAGGGAAAATTAATGCCGAACTTTACAAAACGCTACACAACGAAACCCAAAGCTGGGGCATTGAGATAGTTCGAACAGAACTGAAGCAAATTGACCCACCAAAAGATGTTCAGGAAACCATGAACAAAGTGGTAAAAGCCGAGAATGAGAAGATAGCCGCAATAGACTCTGCTACCGCAGCCGAAACAGTTGCCGATGGGGTGAAGCGTGCCAAGATTAAAGAGGCCGAAGGATTTAAGCAATCCAAAATATTGCATGCTGAAGGCGAAGCCGAAGCCATTAGGCTTGTTAACGAAGCGGCCGATAAGTATTTTATTGGGAATGCCCAATTGCTAAGAAAACTTGAAGCCCTTGAAGCTTCCCTTGGCAATAATTCTAAAATAGTTATCCCAACAGGTACAGAGCTAGTGAATGTTATCGGGGAAATGGCAGGAATACTTCCATTGAATAAAAAACAGAAATAGTCATACGATGATTGAGTTTTTATTCTCTAATCGGCATAGACGTGTCGTTTATGCCAAATTTTATGTTCAGGTTGATCTTTCTAAAACCCACTATCATCCATAAATAGTATTTTAAAACTTAGATTTTTAAAATCGAGGCTTGCTGATTTAAATTTATTTTATAGTTTTGCACCTCAATTCTGATGGCGAGGTAGCTCAGCTGGTTAGAGCGCATGATTCATAATCATGAGGTCGGCGGATCATTCCCGCCTCTCGCTACAAAGGGGAACTCACGTTCCCCTTTTTTTTTACTTCACACCATACTTCAACTACATCATTCATAGCCAATCCAACAGATATCAACCTATCAATTTCTACAAAACGGATATATCCTATTGATATATTATGAATTTCCTTTTCAATTATAAAATAAGTAACCTTCTAAAAGAGTTCCTAATGTTTAAAAAAAGTTAAAGCAAAGCGAATTGTTTATAAAAATACATTTAATATAAGTGCTTCGTATTCTTTTTTTTATACCTTGCATAGAAAGACAGCTAAGAATATAAAATCAATTTAAAATATAGAGGAGAGGACACATAATAATCATGGAAGAGATTAGCACAAAAAACAGAATTGAATTAGAGTTTACCATAAACACATCACCACACCTTCTATTCAACAGGCTATCGACCCCATCGGGGTTGGCAGAGTGGTTTGCCGATGATGTTAACCTTTCAGGGAAAACCTTCACATTCGTATGGGAAAATGTTCAACAAAAGGCCGAACTTCTTGAAAAAAAGGAGAATAAAAGTATAAAATTCCGTTGGATAAAGGATGGAGCAAACCCAAAGAATTTCTTTTCATTCAAACTATCACCCCTAGATCTTACCCGTGAACTATCGCTACAGGTAGTTGAACAGCTCGACGATAATGAAGACGTAGAGGATGCCATCTCTCTATGGAATAGCCAAATTGGTGATTTAAAGAGAATTCTAGGCGTTTAACAGCCCATTCAAGGGGTACTATAGCGATTTTTTTTGAGAATTCATCTATTCTCATCAATGTGACTTAATTAACCAAACCAATCCAAGTGAAAACTTTACATCGATTTATTCTTAAATCCTACTTAGGCCCTTTGGTCATGACGTTTTTTATTGTCATGTTTATTCTTTTGATGCAATTCCTATGGAGATACATCGATGAACTAGTTGGCAAAGGCCTTGAATGGAGAGTAATTGCAGAATTCCTCCTCTTTGCCTCGGCAAATCTAATCCCTATGGCTCTTCCGCTATCTACACTGCTTGCAGCATTGATGACAATGGGAAATCTTGGTGAAAACAACGAACTCCTCGCCATGAAAGCGGCAGGAATCTCATTGCCTAGAATTTTAAACCCACTAATTTTGATCACAATTCTTATAGGTATCAGCGCATTCTTCTTCTCTAACAATGTATTGCCTTACACAAACCTTAAATGGAAAACCCTGCTCTACTCCGTCAAACAACAAAAACCTGAATTGGCGATAAAAGAAGGTGTTTTTACAACCATAAATGACACCTATAGCATTAAGATTGGAGAGAAGAATAATGAAACAAACTTGATGCAAAGAATTATGATTTATAATCATAGCAAGAATGAAGGCAATGTAGAAGTTACCTATGCCGACTCCGGCTATATCAAGGTAACCAATGATGAAAAGCACCTAGTTGCAACCCTTTATAGCGGTAACACCTACGAGGAAAGGGCTGAGAGTTCAAGAACAACGACAGACCGAAAACACCCATCGACAAAACAACGGTTTCATGAACAGGTTATTAACTTTCAATTACAGGGGAAGGGCTTACAGCGAACCGATGATGATTTATTTAAGACAAACGCTCAGGTCATGAACCTTAATCAGCTAACCCGAACTAAGGATTCCCTTAAAAAGCAGTATCAAAAAATAGAGGATGCATTCCAAAAGCAGATTGTGAATACCATTCTTAAAGAGAAGAAGAAAGAAGGGAAAGATTCGCTTCATAAAATTGCCTACTCCCTTTCAGTTAACTCAATTTTTGATACGCTGGCTATTAGAGATAAGCAGGTTATCGTTGAAACGGCAATATCCAATGCCCGTTCTACAAAAAGTTACATTTCAGCTACTAGCGATGATCTTTTTTCAAAAGAGAAGAATATTGCCAAGCATGTAATGGAATGGAACAGAAAATTCTCACTATCGTTTGCATGCTTTGTTTTCTTCTTTATCGGTGCGCCCCTAGGCGCAATTATTCGAAAAGGGGGGCTGGGCACACCTGCTGTAATCTCAGTTTTTTTCTTTGTACTGTACTACATTATCACGATTTCAGGCGAAAAATTTGCCCGTGATCTCTTGTTGAATCCTGCAGTAGGCATGTGGTTATCCTCTTTCATACTTCTTCCACTAGGAATATTCTTGTCGTACAAGGCAGCTAACGATTCGGTTATCATGAGCTCGAACTTTTACATTGAGACCTTTAAAAAGTACTTAACTTTTCAAAAGAGTATCCTTTTAAAGGTTAAGGGTATAATATTCCCAGAAAATAAAAGACCTTAGACTTACCCCCATTCATGATAATACATAACGTTCTTTTAGAAAAATCAGCTACTTTTGCCAATGGAGGACTAATTATCCGAACAATCTAAGTGAAAACTTTACATCGATTTATACTAAAATCCTATTTAGGGCCTTTGGTCATGACATTTTTTATTGTCATGTTTATTCTTTTGATGCAATTCCTATGGAAATACATTGACGACCTTGTGGGGAAAGGTCTTGATTGGAAGGTGATTGCAGAATTACTGCTTTACGCCTCATCGAATCTAATCCCTATGGCTCTTCCGCTATCCACACTGCTAGCATCGTTGATGACAATGGGAAATCTTGGCGAAAACAATGAGCTGCTCGCCATGAAATCGGCAGGTATCTCATTGCCTAGAATATTAAGTCCACTTATATTCATCACCATCATCATCTGTATCAGCGCATTCTTTTTTTCTAATAATGTTTTACCCTATACCAATCTTAAAATATCGACCCTGCTCTACTCCGTAAAACAGCGAAAACCCGAACTTGCTATCAGAGAAGGTGTTTTTACCACAATAAATGATACCTATAGTATTAAAATTGGTGAAAAGAATCCTGAGACAGGCCTGATACAAAGAATCATGATTTATGATCATAGCAAAAATGAAGGGAATGTTATAGTTACCTATGCCGATTCAGGCTACATCAAGGTAACCAATGATGAAAAGCGCCTAGTTGCAACCCTTTATAGCGGTAATACATACGAGGAAAGGGCTGAGAACTCAAGAGCGATGATAGATCGAAAACACCCATCGACAAAACAACGGTTTCATGAACAGGTTATTAACTTTCAGCTAGAGGGGAAAGGCTTACAGCGAACCGATGAGGATTTATTTAAGACTAGTGCTCAGGCCATGAACCTTAATCAACTTACAAAAACAAAAGATTCACTTATAAGACAGTATAGAACAAGAGAGGAATCATTCCGAAAACAAATAGCGAGTACAATCCTTAAAAAACAAAATGATCAAGCGCAAAATGATTCGCTTCATAAAATAACCTATTATTTTTCAGGAGACTCAATCCTCGACACCGTTTCAATTAAAGATAAGCAGGTTATCATTGAGTCAGCAATATCTAATGCACGTTCTACAAAAAGTTTTATATCATCCACGAGCGATGAACTATTCACAAAGGGGAAGTACATTGCCAGGCATATGATAGAATGGAACAGAAAATTCGCATTATCATTTGCCTGTTTTGTATTCTTCTTTATTGGCGCACCTCTTGGCGCAATTATTAGAAAAGGGGGTTTGGGAATGCCCGCAGTAATATCTGTACTTTTCTTTGTGCTGTACTACATAATCACCATTTCAGGCGAAAAATTTGCCCGCGAGCTGATGTGGCATCCTGCCGCAGGCATGTGGCTTTCGTCATTCATACTGCTTCCGCTAGGAATATTCTTATCTTACAAGGCAACTACCGATTCGGTTATCATGAATTCAGACTTTTATATCGAAACCTTTAAAAAGTACTTAACCTTTCAGAAAAGGATTCATATTAAGCTAAAGGGTATGAAGTCCCCAAAAAGATAAAGCATTTTAGGGTTAGCCGATGAAAATACTGTTCTTAACCAACAAGCCCCCATATCCCGCAAAAGACGGCAGCTCGTTAGCAACACTTTGTATGGCAGAAGGTCTTGCCGAATTGGGGAATAGTATTACCATTCTTTCCATTTCAACACAAAAACACCCCTGCCGAATTGAACAAATCCCGATAGAGTTAAGACAGTTAATAAATTTCAATTTGATTGAAGTCAACACAAAAATTAACCTCATCAACGCTTTCATTAACCTTCTCTTCTCGAAGTTACCATACAACATTGAACGATTCATCGATTCAGGCTACACCAAAAAACTTACCGAGATTCTGAAAGCAAATCGCTACGATATTATTCAACTCGAAGGTTTATACATGAGCCCTTACATAAAAACGATACGAGAGCAAACCGATACGCCCATAGTTTATCGCTCGCATAATATTGAGCATGAAATATGGGTTCGATTATCTCAGAATGAAGCAAATATTCTCAAATCAACATATTACCTTTTACTTTCAAAGCGTATTCGAAGAATGGAAAATAGCGTTAAGCATCAGGTTAACGCCCTTGTTGCAATCTCTAAACGTGATGAGAATTGGTTTCGTTCAAATGGTTTTAACAAACCATCGGCAGCAATACCAATGGGCTATTCAATTGAGAAACCTATAAGAATTGAGGGTTTATCAAATGACGAACCATGCTTTCTAGGCTCTCTCGATTGGATTCCGAATCAGGAAGGGCTTTTATGGTTCCTCAACGAGGTCTGGCCGAAGGTATATACCGAATTTCCAAATTTATTTTTTCATATTGCTGGAAGGAATGCTCCCGCATCGATAATTGATAGGCTGAAAAAAACACCAAACATTGAATACCATGGAGAGGTAGAAAACGCTCACGAATACTTAAAAAGGTACTCCATACTGATTGTACCAATCCTTTCAGGAAGTGGAATGAGGGTTAAAATTATTGAAGGGATGATATTCGGAAAGGTAATCGTAACAACCACAATAGGGATGGAAGGGATTGATGCCATTAATCATGAACATGCTTTAATCGTTGATACACCCAATGATTTCGCTCAAGCGATTACAGGCTTAATTCGCCAACCTGCAAATAAAGAAGGTATTGCCAAAAAAGCTTGTATTTTTGCAATTGAACACTTCAATAGTTCAAAGCTAACAAAGGAACTTGAGAACTTCTACAAACAAATGATTTAATGGTGGTAATTATCTGTTTTTGGGTACTTATAGGATTACTAATATACTGTTACTTTGGCTATACAATACTGCTTGCATTAATAGTAATGGGTAAAAGAGTTTTCTCTTCAAGAAAGAAAACTATCGCAACCGATTACCTTCCCCATGTTACCATTGTTGTTGCAGCTTTTAACGAGGAAAAAAATATTACCGATAAGGTTCAGAATTCATTACTACAGGATTACCCTCACAGCAAAATCACCCAAATATGGGTAAATGACGCATCAACAGATGCAACCAATGCGCTGCTAGCAGAATACCCAAACATAACCATTCTTAATCAACCTGAGCGAAAAGGAAAAATAGCTGCAATCAACCTAGCAATGAAGCATGTTACAACACCTATAACCATTTTTTCGGATGCCAATGCCATGCTTTCAGTAAATGCGATCAGCAAACTCGTTGAACCCTTTTCGAATCAAATGGTAGGATGCGTTGCAGGAGAGAAAAGAATTCAACTAAACTCTTATGAAAATGCTGCGGCAATCGGTGAAGGAACCTATTGGAAATACGAATCATTCATAAAAAAAATGGAATCCGATTGCCATTCAGCCTTAAGTGCAACGGGTGAGCTATACGCCATACGCACAGAACTATTCGAAGAAGTTGAAAGCGATACCATTCTCGATGATTTTGCTATTTCAATCAATATTCTAAAAAAAGGATTGCTCCTTAAGTATGTACCTGAAGCCTACGCAGCTGAAAGAGCATCAGCAAATATTAATGAAGAAAAGAAAAGAAAGGTTCGTATCGCAGCGGGTAGTTTTCAAGCACTTTATCGGAATAAAACCCTGATTAATCCTTTCAAGCATCCTTTTCTCTCATTACAATTACTCTCACATAAAATACTCAGGTGGATTGCCCTGCCAATTTCATTACTATTAATACCAATTTTAAACACCTTAATTGTTCTACTTTATAGTCAAAACCTACTTTACATAGCTACCCTATACGCTCAACTCCTCATACTTACTTCGATACTTCTAGGGTGGGTGTTCAAAGATAATCGGACTTCTTCAAATTGGATTTTCATTCCCTACTACCTCTTTATGATGAACATAGCTATAGTTCAAGGTTTTTTTCGTTTTGTAAGAGGAGCGCAAAGCGTGAAATGGGATAAATCTTTACGACAAACCTGATAAATGTTTTGCAATCTATCATTTCAATATGCTACTTTTGCATCACTAAAAAATGTGAAATGAGCACCAACCAGAACAATACAGATTTTAAGTTAAACGCTATACCTGAAGCGTTAGAAGAGCTAAAGGCAGGAAAAGTTATTATTGTAGTTGACGATGAAGATCGGGAGAATGAGGGAGATTTTATTGTTGCAGCCGAGATGATCACCCCCGAGATTGTCAACTTTATGGCAAAGCATGGTCGTGGGCTAATCTGCGCCCCAATACCCGAAGAACGCTGCAAAGAGCTCGACCTAGAGTTGATGGTTGGAAACAACACTGCATTACATCACACTCCATTCACCGTTTCGGTAGATTTGAATGGGTACGGATGTTCAACAGGCATTTCGGCTTCCGATAGAGCAAGAACCATTAAGGCGTTGGTTGACCCATCAACAAAACCTGAGGATCTAGGAAGGCCTGGACATATTTTTCCACTTAAAGCGAGAGATAAAGGGGTTCTCCGAAGAGCTGGGCATACCGAGGCAGTGGTTGATCTTACCCGCTTAGCAGGACTGTACCCCGGTGGTGCATTGGTAGAAATCATGAACGATGATGGCACAATGGCTCGTATGCCCGAACTCATTCAAATTGCCAATAAGTTCAACCTTAAAATAATATCCATAAAGGATTTAATTGCCTATCGTTTACAATCAGACAGCATAATTGAAGCAGGCTCAAGGGTAAAACTACCCACTGCTTATGGTGATTTTGAATTTATCCCTTTCCGTCAAAAATCTAATAGGCTAGAACATGCCGCCCTCATCAAAGGAGTCTGGGAGAAGGATGAACCCATCATGGTTAGAGTACACTCATCGTGCGTTACAGGCGATATTTTTGGTTCGTACCGTTGCGATTGCGGGTCGCAGCTTCATCAAGCAATGCGAATGATACAAAAAGAGGGAAAAGGTGTTTTAATCTATATGAATCAAGAAGGTAGAGGGATTGGTCTATTCAATAAAATACATGCTTACAAATTACAGGAAGAAGGCCTTGATACCGTAGAAGCCAACGTTGAGTTGGGTTTCGAACCCGATGAACGCGACTATGGGGTTGGTGCAAGCATACTTCGAGAGGTTGGGGTAAATAAAATGAAATTAATATCCAATAATCCTCTCAAACGAAAAGGTTTAGAGGGTTATGGGTTGGAGATTGTTGAGAATATCTCGCTTGAAATAGATTCAAACCCTCATAACGAGTTCTACCTTCAGACCAAACGCGATAAAATGGGGCATTTACTCCTGCTCAAACCTAAAAAATAGCACGGCTCAACAAGCAATGTACAAAGATGTTCGGATTGTATATATGGGAACACCTGATTTTGCGGTAGAACCTTTAAAAGCATTAGTTAATGCTGGCTGCAATGTCATTGGCGTAGTTACAGTTCCTGATAAACCAGCGGGCAGAGGGCAAAAAATACAATCGTCACCGGTTAAGCAATACGCTCAGGGGAAGGGGTTGAGAATAATGCAGCCCGAAAAGCTCAAAAACCCTGAATTTATTGATGAACTAGCATCGCTCAAGCCTGACATAGCTGTAGTTGTAGCCTTTCGAATGCTGCCCGAATCCGTATGGACTATTCCAAGAATAGGAACATTTAACCTTCATGCCTCGCTCCTGCCTCAATATCGAGGTGCTGCGCCGATAAACTGGGCAATCATAAATGGGGAAGAAAGAACTGGGGTTACTACATTCCTGATAGATCATGAGATTGATACAGGAAAAGTTATTTTCAGCGAAGAAATAAATGTATCCGAGAATGAAACAGCTGGCGAACTTCATGATAGGCTAATGGTTATAGGGGCTGAACTAGTACTTAAAACCGTTAAGGGGTTAGCGGATAATTGTATTAAACCTATTTCTCAGGAGAATCTACTTAAAACAGATCGAATCATTAAATCTGCTCCAAAAATTTTTAGAGATACTTGCCGAATCGATTGGAGTAAAACAGCCCAAGAGATTCACAACCTCATCCGAGGATTAAGCCCCTACCCTGCCGCTTGGACTGAGATTACCTTTGATAATGGAAGTTCCATTCAGGCTAAGATACTAAGATCAAGCCTGATTGAAAAGAAACATAATCTTGAATTCGGCTCAATAAAAATAGACGGGAAGAACGTTTTACAAGTTGCATGTAGCGATGAATTTATAAGCATTGCCGAAATACAACTCGCAGGTAAACGACCAATGAAAACAAGCGATATGCTGAATGGATTGAGAGATTTGATTCCGTTAAGAATGATTTAATATCCCAGATATCTGGCACTGGATACTTGACTTCTGATAAACGAACCACGTTCCTACTTATCCACTTGTTAGCAACAAGTGTAAAAAAATCGTGCAGTTCAATAGATACGTGCAAAATTGATAGATTGACAAATAGAGAAGTGGAATTTAACTCTTTGATAGGTTGGTGCAAATTGGATGATTTTTTTGTTTTTACCCACACTCAAAAAAGAAAAAAGAAACCCAACCCACATTGCAGAGCATTTGCAAGTTCACACGAGCCGATGCTCAAACCAAAAACTTGCAAAAGAGCTACAATTTCCTAGACGCACCCAAGACACTATTGCAAATTTAAACTTAAGTTATTAGTTTAAAAATGTTAATAAAAAGCCTAAATTTGTAGGCATATGGCAAAAGCAGAATACATATTATCACTTATAAAATCTCATTATGACAATGAACCTGAGCGATTCACTACTCTGGCATTGCAAATAGCTGCTCATGAAGCTAAATTAGGACATGCAGTAGTCGCAAATGAGATTAAATCTCTTATTGACAAAGCCAAAGAAAACAAACAGAAACCCAAGGTTTTTAATGCTGATTTACAAGGGCTAATTATAGAAAATGTACCTGCAGTAACCCTTAGTGATATAATTTCCTCTGATGATATTGTAAGCAAAATTGAACGAATAATAAAAGAATTTGTCCAACGAGATAAACTGCGGAAGCACGATTTAGAAAATCGTAGAAAAATTCTACTTTCAGGCCCTCCTGGAACAGGTAAAACCCTTACTGCATCAATTATTGCAAATGAATTAAATTTACCACTTTATACTATTCTTATGGATAAAATGGTGACGAAATTCATGGGTGAAACTAGTGCCAAGTTACGTCAGATATTTGATTTAATAGAGCATAAGCAAGGGGTTTATCTATTTGATGAATTTGATGCAATTGGAGGGGAAAGAAGTAGAGACAATGATGTTGGAGAAATGCGTAGGATTCTCAATTCTTTTCTTCAATTTATTGATAGAGATAACTCTGGTAGTTTGATAATTGCTATCACAAATAATAAATCACTATTAGACCAAGCATTATTCCGTAGATTTGATGATGTAATATTATACCATTTGCCTTCCGAGAAAGAGAAATTAGAATTGCTTAAAAACCGTTTAGCACGATTTAACAAGAAAGTCAATTTTGCCAAATTACTACCTAATATTAATGGTCTAAGCCATTCAGAGATTTCATTAGCTTGTTTAGATGCCATAAAAGAAACAGTTCTAAACGAAAAGCAAACCATGAATAACGATTTAATACTTAAAGCAATAGAAGACCGAAATGCAGCATATCATAAATAACATTACACGATGGCAGATTCATATAAGCACATTTTCATTAAAGGAAATGCTAAGCCTGAAAAATATAAGGTTTCTCAAAAGCCAGGCAAACAACCAATAATTCCACAGCGAGATAGAGCTTCACACAGTGCAAAACTCCTAAAAGAGTTCGGTGAAATTTGGAAAGAAAAAGAAAAATTACAAACCACAAGGGCTGCTGAGAAGATAGCGACTCGTGAAGGAACATACCTTTCATTTATTAGTGCTGCTGGGCATGATTTAATTACAAAGAGTTTAGAAAATATTCCAAAAGGAATCCGACTTCTCAATATTCAAGAAGAAATTACGAGTGAGGGCTTAAATCAAATAAAAGCAACTGTTTATGTGCCCAATGGGATGGAAGGATTCTTTATAAAGAAAATTTCCGATTATCAAGATGAAGCTAAATTATCACCTACAGGTAAGCCAAAGAATGCACCCTTGGTAAACAGCATAGAAGATGTAAGTATTGCTTTACTAGAAGGACTTTGGACAGATAACGAACAATTAATACCCGGAACAAACTCCAAATGGTGTGAGGCTTGGTTGAACGTCAACACAAAAGATAAGAAAGAAAAGGAACAGATTGCTAAATTTTGGGCAACGCTGGAAAAAATCAAAATTGAATATAAACAAAACGTTATTGTTTTTCCAGAAAGAGCCGTTATACTGATTAATTCAAACCGAACTCAATTAATTGAGCTAATGATGAGTAGCGATTTTTTGGCCGAATTCAGAGCAGGTCAAGAGCTAGCTGGTTTTTGGGTAAGAGAAAGTGCAGCCGAGCAACAAACTTGGGTTGATGATTTACTTAAAAGAATAGAACTGATTGAGAGCAATATAAAAGTTTGCGTGTTAGACACTGGAGTAAACAATGGTCACCAGCTTTTACAGCCATTATTAGATAATGAAAATACTTTGACGGTTAATCCTGAATGGGGGACAAACGACCATTATAATGGTGGTAGAGCAGGCCATGGGACATTAATGGCAGGCGTTGCAGGATATGGCAATTTTGAAGAAATTTTATCTACTAGAAATGGGGTTCCCATTACTCATAAACTTTGCTCAGTCAAGATTTTGCCACCACCTTTGCATGAATCCACACCAAAAGAGTTATGGGGAGATATCACAGCACAGGGTATTGCCAGAGCAGAAATTCAAAATCCTGGCCTAATCTTGGTTTATTGTATGGCAGTTACATCAAAAGAAGATGCCGGCATTGGTCGCCCTTCGTCATGGTCTGGAGCATTAGACAATCTTGCATTTGGTGATGGAGAAAATCAAAAATTAATAATTATTTCTGCTGGCAATATTAATGATGAAGAGGCTTGGAAAGATTATCCTAACACAAATTTTGTAACGACCATTGAGAATCCTGCTCAATCATGGAATGCATTGACAATTGGGGCATATACCGATAAAGTTCGAGTAAGTGATGATAAATTTAAGGATTATACTCCGCTTGCAAATCAGGGTGAACTTTCGCCTTTTAGTTCCACGTCTTTGGTTTGGGAGAAAAAATGGCCCATTAAGCCTGATGTGGTTTTTGAAGGTGGCAATCTTTTAAAAGCCCCAGATAATTCAATATTACCACATGAAGATTTGGAATTGCTTTCTACATCTAAGTCCTTTAATATAAAACCATTTGATACTATTAATGCCACTAGTGCAGCAACAGCTCAAGCATCATGGTTTGCTGCAAAAATTGCTTATGAATATTCTGATGCTTGGCCTGAAACCATTCGAGGTTTAATGGTACATTCTGCTAGTTGGAATGATAACATGTTTAACCAAATGGATATAAATCAAAAAAAGAAAAAGGATTTTGTTAATTTACTTAGAGTCTATGGATATGGTTTTCCAAATCTTGACAGAGCCTTATATAGTAAAGAAAGTGCATTGACTTTTATTGCACAGGAAATTATTCAGCCGTATGGATTCAATGACAAAAACCAACCTGAAACGAATGAGATTCACTTTTTCAATCTTCCTTGGCCTAAGGATTTACTATTATCACTTGGTGCAACTCCTGTAAAATTTAGAATTACACTTTCCTACTTTATAGAACCTGGTGCAGGTGAAATTGGTTGGAAGGACAAGTACCGTTTTCAATCGCATGGCTTAAGGTTTGATATTAATAACGATGGTGAATTAGAAGATGATTTCCGAAAACGAATCAATGTAGAGGCAAGAGAGGAAGGAGAAATAATAAATAGTAATTCAGGTAGTGGTAGATGGGCAATTGGAGCGAATAATCGTAGCAATGGTTCAATGCATTCTGACTATATTGAAAGTACGGCAGCTGCAATAGCCACATGTAATTATTTAGCTATATATCCAGTAATTGGATGGTGGAGAGAGCGCAAGCATCTAAATAAAGTAGATACAAAAACTCGTTATTCATTGATTATTTCACTTGATACTCCTGCACAAGATGTTGAACTTTATACAACTGTTAAAAATATGATTGAAATTCCTGTAATTATAAAAATACAATAAGCCAGCGCACAGTCGCAAGCACATCTGCAAGCCCACACGAGCCATTCCCAAAACCAAAGGCTTGCAAAAGATCTTCCGCCTTTACAACGCATTTTGACCAACGCAAAAAAACAAAATAAATTTGTGCTTTGTGGATACAGCAGTGCAAATTGATAAGGTAAATGAGAGCTAAATGAATGATAAAATAAAAACACCTGTTGCTAACAAGCGGTCATACGCCATAGGGGTTTTAGTGGTATATCAAGCGTTTCAGCTCGCATCAGGGTTCATAACGGGTGATACAAACGCAACTCCGAAATCCCCTACGGCGCATACCGCCGACCGTTCTCTTATCAACGATCCATTGCCTTCCGCTTTCGGAGATGAATAACCTGACCAACTTCTATATCATTGCCAATCTGCATCCTATTTTTACGATATAAACTCTTCATCTTAATGCCATACATCTGCGAAATGGAGTACATCGTTTCTCCCTTCTCGACAACATGAACGGAATGGTTAATCTCGGCTTTCGTTCGTTTTGGTTGGATGTAGAGCTCTTGACCATCTTTCAGCGAGGAATCCTTGCTAATCTCATTATAGCTGGCCAATTGCCAAGGCAGTAATTCGAGCTCCTTGGTCAAACTCGCATAATTATCGCCTTTCTTTACAATGATATACTTAATTCTATTGCGGGTATAAACCTTTCGATGCTTATTCATATCGATTACAAACTTATCGATATCAACCAGATCGCCTAACCCCTTGGTTGGTGACTCGACCTCAACGGTAATTCCCCTATCGAAGGCATATAGGCTATTATCCTCAATGATCTTAATGAGCATCTCTGCGTAATGGGGGTTGGTGGCATACCCTGCCTTTTTCAGACCATATGACCACCCCTTATAATCGGTTGGTTCAAGGTCGAATAGCAGAGCATATCGGCGTGCTCCCCTTAAAAAATCGGAATGATCTTTATACGATTTCTCAGGATTGGAATACTTTCTAAAACACTCATTCCGTGCATCATCATCCTGATGGACGGTTGGTCCGCTCCAAGTTTTATGGCATTTTATGCCAAAATGGTTATTTGCCTTTACCGCCAAATAGCTATTCCCGTTATCACTCTCCAATAAGCCCTGAGCAAGAATGATACTTGCAGGAACACCCTGCGTTTTCATCTGGTAAATAGCGACATCCTTATACCTATTTATATACTCATCACGTGTTTGCTTTTTTTGGGCAAACACCGCTGTAGGTAAAAAGGCTATAAAAAAGAGATAATAGAAAATCTTCATCGTTTATTTTTTTCGCTACAAAAGTATCAAATTGTTACATTAACAAAATCTTATTTCAGCTAACTTTTGTTGCAATAATGGCTTTAAATCGAAGTATTTTATACCTTTGGTGATGTTAATAACTATTCAACGAAAATTCTGACCCATGAAAATAGTCAAAGAGTCTGGATTTAGATACTCCGAATACACAAACAAAAAAGAACTCTCTACCGAAGATATTCGATTGATTGAAAACGCTGTTGAAGCACAAAAATCGAGCTATTCGCCCTATTCAAACTTTAAGGTTGGAGCAGCAATTCAACTAGAAAATGGTGAAATAATCCAAGGGAGCAATCAGGAGAATGGCTCATACCCATCGGGACTTTGCGCCGAACGTGTAGCGCTGTTTTATGCAGGGGTAAAGTTTCCGAATATTCCTATCAATACAATTGCCATAACCGCAAGTTTCAACAATCAACAGGTGAGCGAACCCCTGTCGCCCTGCGGTGCATGCCGACAGGTAATGATAGAATCGAGAAATATTGGGAATAAGCCCATGAGGGTAATTCTTGTTGGAAAAGAAAGGGTTTACGTGATTGAAGATGTTACCTTTCTCCTACCGTTCAACTTCTCTAGCGTGAACGATGCCGTAAAGTAAAGCTTAACTAGAATGAACCTACAATCTTCCTCAACACCGCATTGGGGGTAAAGCCCTGCTCATCCTCGGAGTATTCAGGTAAAATCCGCTCCACGAAGTACATATTGATATCTCCAATATTCTTTGCATGGATTTTCCCTCTGAAAGTACATTCAAAATAATCCTTAATAATTTGATAGGTTGACTCTGAGATATTGATTGCACCCGCCTCCCCCGATGATTCGAGTCTGCTTGCAATATTCACATCACCACCCCATATATCGTAGGCAAACTTCCATTTACCGATTACCCCTGCAATAACGCTTCCAGTATGAATCCCGATTCGTAATCGCCAAATTTTTCTGCCATTCTTCTCATCCTCAACCGCTTTATCCTTAACAAATTTCTGCATCTTTAGTGCCGCAAGCAGAATATCAAACGGATGGCTTCGGTTAGCACGGGGTAACCCACCTGCACACATGTAGCAGTCCCCAATGGTCTTAATCTTTTCAATAAAACGGGTAGAGGTAATCTCATCGAAAGTTTCAAAGTAACAGCTTAAAACGTTGAGCAGTGCCTCAGCATCATCATAAGTTGCTGATATTCTTGAAAAATCGACAAAGTCAGCAAAAAGAATGGTTACTTCCTTAAATTTCTTTGGTTTGTAAACCCCTTTCTTCTGAAGCGAACGAGCAACCTCCCAAGGAAGGATATTACGTAATAGTTCCTCCGATTTTGCCTTCTCAATCTCAACCGATTCCTTCTGCGCCTCAATCTCATTACGCTGCTCATCGAGCAGAATATTGGCCTCCTCCAAATGCTCAGTGAGGGTTAAAAGGTGGTCATGCTTCTCCTCCAACGCTCTTTCAGTTTCAATAAGATCGGTAATATCGGATTCCATGACCACAATCTTGCTGAATTTCCCCGAATCATCGAAGATTGGGGTAAGCGTTGTTTGTATGCTCTTAACCTTCCCCGATGGGGTTTCCCACACATTATCGTACACCACGTAATCCTCTGATTGACGACAACGCATCATCGCCTCATAGGTGGTTTTATTTATGCTTGAATCGAAAAGATTTTTTCCGAACATACTCGTAAACTCGCTTAGCTTACACTCATACAAACGTTCAAAACCACCGTTAACCCATACTATTGATCCGGCATTATCGATTATCATGATGGAGTTCCCAGCGCTATTAGCCGCTAACGAAACATCACTAAACTGAACCGCTTGCTTCTTGAGCGTCTCAATAATATGCCCACGCTGAATGCCTATGCTAACCCTTTGAATCAGCTCGCTCTTTGTGAATGGGTAGTTAATAAAATCCTCAACACCTGCATGGAAAAGGGATAGATTATTATTCCTATCATCGAGGCTAGTTATAGCAATCAAGGGTATCTCGGAAGAATTTCTTTCAATTTTCAAATCGGTAATCCGTTCTGTTGACACATCATCGATTCTACGCGCATCGAACAGAATAAGGTCAGGTAAAAAGTCGTTGATGACATAAGCATTAGACGATGTATTATTAATCCCTAAAATTAAAAAATCATCGGTGGAATTGAATAACTTTTCAATTTCAAGTATCAGTTTTGGAGCATCACTAATTATCAGTACCTTATAGCCCATTACGAATATTTAACAAAAAGTATTATAAAAATAGAAACTCTTTCCAAAGCACATCCTGTGGGGGTTGAGCAATAATCTCGATAGCCTCGTTTGTTACGGGATGGACGAATCCAACCTTTCTAGAATGAAGATGAATGCCTCCATCGGGGTTTGAACGAGGGAAGCCATACTTTAAATCGCCCTTAATGGGGCAACCTATTTTTGCGAGTTGACTTCGAATCTGATGATGCCTTCCTGTAATCAACTCAATTTCTAGCAGATAGAACGTGTTCGTTTTTCCAACCACCTTATAGTTTAAGCGAGCCTCTTTCGATTCAGGTTTTGGAGTATCATAAACATATGATTTATTCTGTTTGCTGTTCCGAAGCAAATAGTGAATCAAGGTATCACTCTCTTTCGGTGGCATATTCTTTACCACAGCCCAATAAATCTTTGTAACTAACCCATCGTGAAAGAGTTTATTCATACGGGGTAACACCTTGCTCGTTTTTGCAAATAGCACCACTCCGCTCACAGGCCTGTCGATGCGGTGAATCACCTCAAGGAAAACATTTCCTGGTTTTTTATCGCGCTGCTTTATGAATGCCCTAATCTGCTCAATTAAAGGCTCATCACCCGTTTTATCGCTTTGAACGATATCGTTATTTGTTTTATAAACAGCAATAAGGTGATTATCCTCAAACAGGATGCGGTCGGAAGTAAAGTTCATAGAGAAATATTGCTAGTACTGTTCTTTTTCGTTGGGGAAATCTAAGTTTTTCACATCGCTAATATATGCCTTAAACGCCCCATGCATCTCATCGTACAGATTATGGTATCGCCTTAAAAACCGAGGAGAAAACTCTTGGGTAATACCAAGCATATCATGGGTTACAAGAACCTGTCCATCAACACCATTCCCAGCACCAATGCCTATTGCAGGAATTTTCAAATCACGGGAAACCTTTGCCCCAAGTTTTGCCGGAATTTTCTCCAAAACTATTGCGAAGCATCCCGTATCCTGCAATATCTGAGCATCCTCAACTAACTTATCAGCTTCTTCCTCGTCTTTAGCCCTTACAACGTATGTACCGAATTTATGTATAGATTGAGGGGTAAGCCCAAGATGTCCCATTACAGGTATTCCCGCTGAAAGAATCCGAGAAACCGAATCAACAATTTCACGTCCACCCTCAAGCTTAACGGCATCGGCACCGCTCTCCTTCATGATTCTGATTGCAGAGTTAAGCGCCAGCTTCGAATTGCCCTGATAGGTTCCAAATGGCATATCGACTACAACTAACGCCCTTTTGATTGCACGCACCACCGATGATGCATGATAAATCATATGGTCCAATGTTATTGGCAGCGTTGACTCGTAGCCCGCCATTACATTTGAAGCAGAATCTCCAACTAAAATAACATCAATTCCTGCGGCATCGAGTATGCGAGCCATTGAAAAATCGTATGCGGTAAGCATCGCAATTTTCTCGCCTCTATGCTTCATCTCACCAAGCACATGCGTGGTAATTACTCGGGCTTTACTCTCGCTTGACATAGTTGTATGTATTAAATTATGCGCTTATTCAAGACCTCAAATTTAAAGTATTAATTCAATTAACCCCAAATTATGGCTAATCTTTAAAACGAATAATAAAATACGCCAACCAGAACCTGACGAATTGACAGGCAATACATACACACGAATTACAGCTAGTATAATGTTAAGTATTTATTATTACGTTTTTATAATAACCGATGGGTTAACCCATCGGTTATAGCGCTGGATACTATTACGTCATCGTATGAATAACATAACACTAGTATGTTTGGGATACATCAATATTAAAAATGGGTATCTGCCATTTTCTGTTTACTCAGCAAGCAAATTATGCCACAATTACCTAAAAAAAATAGCTATCTGAGTTGGCATAGCGATTGAAGGCATTTGTCAGCAAACAAGCTGAACAAACATAAAAACTCAATAAAAAATGGGCAAAATAATTGGAATCGATTTAGGAACAACCAACTCATGTGTTTCTGTCATGGAGGGTAACGAGCCTGTAGTTATAGCAAATAGCGAAGGAAAACGTACTACCCCATCAATTGTAGCTTTTGTTGAAAATGGTGAACGAAAAGTGGGCGATCCTGCAAAACGTCAGGCGATTACAAATCCGAAGAAAACCGTTTTCTCGATTAAAAGATTCATGGGTGAAACCTTCGATAAGGTTACATTGGAGATTAAACGAGTATCATATCAAGTGGTTAAGGGTGAAAACAACACCCCTAGGGTTGTAATTGACGATCGTAAATATTCACCCCAAGAAATTTCAGCAATGGTTCTTCAAAAAATGAAGAAAACTGCTGAAGATTATCTTGGGCAAGAGGTTACCGAAGCCGTAATCACTGTTCCTGCTTACTTTAGCGATTCTCAGCGTCAAGCAACAAAAGAGGCTGGGGAAATCGCCGGTTTAATCGTTCGTCGTATTATCAACGAGCCAACCGCAGCGGCATTAGCTTATGGCCTCGACAAAAAATCGTCCGATCATAAAATTGCAGTATTCGACCTAGGTGGCGGAACGTTCGATATTTCAATCCTCGAACTAGGGGATGGCGTATTCGAGGTAAAATCGACCAATGGCGACACACACCTTGGCGGTGACGATTTCGACCACGTTTTGGTTGATTGGCTAGCCGATGAGTTCAAGAAAGACGAAGGCCTTGATTTAAGATTAGATCCAATGGCCTTACAACGGTTGAAAGAAGCTGCTGAAAAGGCTAAAATTGAACTTTCAAGTTCAACATCTACAGAGATCAATCTTCCTTACATCATGCCTGTTAACGGCATACCAAAACACTTAGTAAGAACTTTAACCCGTGCACAATTCGAGAAACTTTGCGATAAATTGATTCAACGTACCGTTGAACCATGCCGCAAAGCTATTAGCGACGCAGGATTACAAATATCCGATATTCACGAGGTTATTTTAGTTGGAGGTTCAACTCGAATTCCTGCTATTCAGGCACTAGTTGAGAAGATCTTTGGAAGAGTTCCCAATAAGAGCGTAAACCCCGATGAGGTTGTTGCTGTTGGCGCAGCTATTCAGGGAGGAGTTTTAACCGGCGAAGTTAAGGATGTACTTCTTCTTGATGTTACTCCGCTATCACTTGGTATTGAAACCATGGGCAGCGTATTCACCCGTTTAATTGAATCGAATACAACAATACCAACACGTAAATCTGAAACATTCACAACTGCATCGGATAATCAGCCATCCGTTGAAATTCATATCCTTCAAGGTGAACGACCCATGGCAAAGGACAACAAAACCATAGGACGTTTCCACCTCGATGGCATTCCACCCGCCCCACGCGGAGTTCCTCAGATTGAGGTAACCTTCGATATCGATGCAAACGGTATTCTACACGTATCGGCAAAGGATAAGGGCACTGGTAAAGAACAACGCATCAGAATCGAGGCATCGTCGGGGTTAACCGAGAATGAGATTAAGCGCATGCGCGATGAGGCTAAAGCCAACGAGGAGTCGGACAGAATTGAGAAGGAAAAAATCGATAAACTTAATGCGGCTGATAGCTTAATTTTCCAAACAGAGAAGCAGCTTAAAGAGTTTGGCGATAAAATTCCTGCTGATAAAAAAACTCCTATAGAGCAAGCCTTAGCACGGCTAAAAGAAGCCCATAAGGGTCAGGATATACCTACCATCGAATCGGCAACCGAGGAGTTAACCAAGGTTTGGCAGGCTGCTTCTGAGGAAATTTATAAAAACACTCAGGGTGCAAACCCACAGGATAACCAATCGTCAAATGCATCATCGGCTCAGAATGCAACCGAAAAGGATAAAGAGGTAACCGATGTTGACTTCGAGGAAGTTAAATAATTTTTTTTGCTAGATAAATGAATAGCCCTCAGCGATGGGGGCTTTTTTATTGAAATCGGTTACCTTTGAAAAAAACTAGAGTATGCAACTTATCAAACCAACCGCTCTCCTATTATTGCTTTGGGCGACAATATCATCATATTCAGCCATTGCTTCTCAAAACGACACCATCTTTAATCAGAGAGACAACAATAACCTTAAACAGGGATATTGGAAAAAGAGGTATCCCAATGGAAATATTGCATACCAAGGATTCTTCAAGAATGATAAACCAACTGGAATATTTAAGCGTTACCATGAGGGTGGCCCCATTAAAGCCTTACTATTATACAGCAACGATGGAGTTAGCTCGAAGGTTACATTTTACTACCTAAATGGCAATGTTGCCGCCGAAGGATTATACATCAACAATCAGAAGGATAGCGTTTGGAAATATTACAGCCAAAGCCAAAAACTTGTTTACGTGGATTCTTACAAGAATGGTAAAAAGAACGGTTTACATAAAAGTTATTACGAGAATGGTAATGTTGGCGAAACCATTCATTGGAAAGATGGACAAATGAACGGTGAACTTATCCAATACTACCCTGATGGCTCCTATAAGGCTTACGCAAAGTTTGTTTCAGGGGTTCAGAATGGCAAAGTTAGGGTATATTACTTCGATGGCAAACTACGTGTTGAAGGAAACTACACGAATGGGCTCAAGGATGGCACTTGGAAAATGTACGATGCAGAAGGAAAGCTAACCGGTGAGATTAAATACACAAACGGAATATCCGAGAATAATAATCAATTCCTTGAAAAGGAAAGCGAAACGCTCCAGCAGATGATATCCAACGCTGGCAAAATTCAAGAACCTTCGGTTGAAGAGTTCTTCAAAAAAATGGGTGGTGGTTACTAAATTACCAAATCATCCTTTAGATAATAAACTATGATGCATTCGCCTGAAAAAATAACGCTTTACGAGCTGAACCAAAGAGTGAAAAATGCCCTTGCATTATCCTTCAAGGCTCATTATTGGGTTATTGCTGAGGTTAGCGAGATTAAAGAGAATAATTCAGGCCATTGCTACCTTGAGCTGATTCAAAAGGATGAGCTCAAGGACACGCCGAAGGCTAAAGCTCGAGCAACCATCTGGGCATACACCTACAGAATGTTAAAGCCCTATTTCGAAACATCAACAGGAATAACACTTTCCTCAGGAATGAAAGTATTGGTATCTGTTGAGGTGATTTTTCATGAGGTTTATGGTTACTCATTAAATATAACAGATATCGAACCCAATTTCACACTTGGGGATATTGAGCAGAAACGGCGTGAGACTATTGAGAAACTCATCACCGAAGGGGTTTTCGATATGAACAAAAGCCTCGAACTACCCCTGCTCCCCAAAAGGGTTGCTGTTGTATCCTCTGCTACCGCTGCTGGTTTACAGGATTTTGTAAATCAACTCCTTTCGAATAAATACGGTTATACAATTGAGCACACCCTATTTAATGCCAGCATGCAGGGTGGTGAAGCCGAGGAGTCCATTATTGATGCGCTCGACAAAATCAATGCTAGTTCAAACGAATTCGATATAGTGGCAATAATTCGTGGGGGAGGATCGCAGGCGGATCTTTCTTGCTTTGACAGCTATTGGCTAGCCGCACACGTTGCGCAATTCCCTTTGCCAATCGTAACAGGAATTGGACACGACAAGGACACTTCGGTTGTTGACCTTGTAGCTCACACCAAGCTTAAAACGCCAACAGCGGTGGCTGAATTTATAATCGACAAATTTTTTGTAGCCGAATCCATTATCGTTGAGTCTAAAGAACGATTAGAAATAGCCTTGGATGAAATCTTTTCGACATACAAACAGCAAATCGAGCAGCCTTTAATATCATTAATACCCACCATTCTTCAGAGCACATCAAACGAAAGGATTACCCTTGAGCGAAAACAGAGCAAAGCCTCACTCGCAGCCAATAAATATCTTGCCAACGAGAAAGCAAGCATTACAAGAAAAGTGAAACTTTTCGAAATAAAGTCCCTAGTGCAACTTACAAACTCAAAGAACAGTATAAAGCATATAAATCAGCTCTTAGACGATAAGACGTTGAGCTATATTAAAAGTCAAAAAAATATGGCTGATAGACTTGAAAATAAAATCGGCTCATTAAATCCTATAAACATTCTTAGGATGGGATATTCTATAACCACCCACAACGGGAAAACCCTTAAAGATTCAAAAGCCGTTGTAAAGGGGGATGCAATAAAAACAACTCTAAATCAAGGGGTTATTGAAAGTACCGTTAATTAAACGCCAATACGAATCTTCTCGCTGAATGTATTGTAAATGAATGATGCTTTTTATACATTTCCATTTCAAAAAAACAGAAAGTGATTAAACCAAAAATCTTTCTTCCATTGTTGCTCATGCTTTTTTTGGTTAACCCTTTAAAAGCAAAGCAAACATTCTCAAAAAAGAAAGTTGACAGCTTGCTTATCCTTACAAGAATCTACTCCGAAGAGGATAAAGTAATCCTCTATCAGAAGTTATCAGATCAATACAGAGGGAAAAATATTGACTCTGTCTTCTACTTTGCCAATCTTGCCCTAGAATCGGCAAAGAAAGACAAAAGCGATTTAAGCTTTTACAAAGCGTTCAAACTTTTAGGTGAAGCTTATACCGATAAGTTTGAGCATGCCATTGCATTGGAAAATTTTTTAAAATCAAAGGAGTATATCAATAAAACAAATGATAAAAGCAGCCAAATAAGCATTCTACTATCAATAGGCAATGTATTTAGAAACCTAAAAAGATTTAGCGAAGCCATCGACACCTACAAACATGCCATTGAAATCGCAAAGGAAATTGAAGACTTTAAAAGCGAAGGGTTATTGCTTTATAAAATATCATTAAACTATTTTGATATCACCGACTTTAACAAAGCCTTAGAATATGCTATTAAATCCGCTAACATTCAAATTATTCACAACAACGATAAAAACTTAGCCACTACATACAACTTCATAGGAAGGATTCATAACAATTTAAAAAACAGCGATCTAGCCGAAGAGTATTTTATAAAATCATTAAACTTATTTTCAAAAGAAAATGACATTCAAGGAATGTCTATCGCTTTGAATAACCTTGGTATAGTATTCAACGAAAAGAAGGATAATCCAAAAGCCATTGAGTATTACACAAAATCGCTAGACTACTCCAAGCAGCTGAATGATGACGAAGGTATATCAACAGCCATGAATAATATTGGTCTGATTTACGTTGAGTTGGGTGAAATCAAAAAAGGGATCGATTACTATTTTCAATCATTAGCCTATAGCTCTCGGTTTTTTGATAAAGACAACTATGCCAATACGCTTAATAATATTGCAGCGGCCTATTTGAGTGCAGACAACCTTGAAAAAGCAGAAGAGTATGTCAAACAGTCGTTAAAATATTCGAAAAATATTACAGCCCTCAATTTCATTCAGGAGAGTTATCAAATACTTTCTAGAATACATTCAAAAAAAGGTGATTATCGCACAGCCTATGAATACCAAGGCATACAACTAGCATATAACGACAGCCTTTTTATCCAACAAAAAACGAGTAGCATTGCCGAAATGCAAACCCGATTCGAAACCGAAGCCAAGGAAAAAGAGATTCAGCTCCTAAAAAAGGATAAAGAGATTAGCGAACTTGAGTTTGACCGACATAAAATTTTACAGAAATACTTAATCCTTTCACTATTCCTATTTATTGTACTCGTTTTCGTAATCCTTTACAGCCAAAAACGTAGAAGGAAAGCTAACTTTCTGCTATCCATAAAAAACAAAGAGCTTGAAATTGCCAACAGAAAACTTAAAGAATCGGAAAAGAACCTCATGGAGCTGAATGCTACAAAAGATAAATTCTTCTCAATTATCGCCCATGACCTCAAAAATCCGTTCAATGCGCTCCTCGGTTTCAGCGAACTTCTCGAAAAAAGTTACGACACATGCACGCAGGATGAGATTAAAGAGTACATTGGTGTTATTTACGAATCATCGCAAAGCCTCTTTAAACTGCTCGACAATCTTTTGCAGTGGTCAAGAACCCAAACCAACTCAATAGCCTATCACCCCGAACAATTCGAAATACTTCCTCTAATCAACCAGGAGGTTACCTTACTACACATAAACGCCGAAAAAAAGAGAATTGAAATTAAAGTACATGCCATAGAATCGATTACAGCATTTGCCGATAAGAACATAATATCATCGGTTATTAGAAACCTCATTAGCAATGCCATTAAATTTACCAACACCAACGGATATGTTGAGGTAAGCGTTAAAGAGCTTGCAACCGAAGTAGAAGTCTCAATTTCTGATTCAGGCATTGGTATCGATAGCGATGATCTGGATAAAATATTCCAACTCAACAGTTCAATCTCAAACAAAGGTACGGCCAACGAGGATGGTACAGGGCTTGGGCTTTTACTCTGCAAAGAGTTTACCGAAATGAATCATGGCCGTATATGGGCAGCTAGCAACAAGGGGAAAGGGAGCACCTTCTTTTTTACAATACCAAAGGCAAAGCGATTTAGCTTTTAAGCCTAATTACAAGTCATTACATGCTAGCCACAATGCTAAATTTTAAAATAATGAAAATTAAAAAAACAATTATATTAGCATTACTAGCTGCCATAAGCTTGTTGGGAAGAGGTCAGAATAATAGTACCGTTGAAGTTGAAACCATTATTAAACAAGCAAAAACATATATTTCTGAAGATCCTAACAAAGCGCAGCAAATAGCAAAAATGGCTGTGTCAAAATCAAAATCCCTCAACAATCAGGCATTACTCGTTGAATCCTACCTTGCAATAGCTGAATCGGGCATAAACTTTAAGCAATTCGACGATGCAAAGGCCTACCTGGACTCGGCAACGTTACGATCAAATCAACATAATCTGCTCGAACTACAAATTCGTTGTTTAATCCTATACGGCAAACTAAGCCGAGAACAGGGTGACAACAATCTTTTTTTATCAGAGGTATCAAAGGCAAGCGGTTTAGCCCGGAAATCAAAATTAATTGATGAGGAGATTAAGCTAGAATTGCTAATGGGTGACTTCTTCAAATCATCAGGTAACTTTGAACGATCCTTAACCGCAAAAAGGAAAGCCCTCGAAAGGGCAACAAAATCAAACAATAAACTATTAATCGCCGAATCGTGGAATAGCATCGGTAGCACCTATTGGTACTATAGCCATTATCAGGAAGCTCTTGAAAACTATTACAAATCCTACATAATTAGAGAATCGATAAAGGATACTGTTGGTATAATTGCCTCGTTAAAAAATCTCGGATTGGTTTACCGCGACCTAAGCAACTTCGATAAAGCGTTAAGCCAACTCAATCAAGCGCTGAAACTAACAGACATAACGAATAGCAAAATAGAAACATCAGAAATATTAAACCTCCTAGGTAGTTTGCATTACCGATTCAATCGTTATAACGAAGCCATTCTTTACTATAAGCAAAGTTTAGAAATCCGAACAAATGACAGTTTGCTCAACTCAACGGCGAATACTCTTGAAAACTTAGCGAGGGTCTATAGCCAAAAATCGCAGTTTGACGATGCCTATCAGACCCTAGATGAGGCGTTGAAAATCAGAGAACAGCTACAAGACCGATCAGCCATTGCATCCACCCTTAACGAAATAGGTAACCTATTCAATCAGAAGGGGAATATCGCCGAAGCGCTAAGGAGATACCTTATGTCGCTGAAGATAAGGCAAAACATAGGTAATAATCAAGAAATAGCAAAATCGCTGACTAATATTGGGATAACCTATCGTAAACTAGGATTAACCAAGAATGCCATTGCCTACCTTGAACAAGCGCGAGATATGATTATTGAGGGGAAAGACCCCTCAGAGGCTGCATACGTTCTTGTTAATCTTGGAAATTTATACATCGACCAAAAAAAGCACAACATCGCCCTCATGGTATTTCAAGAGGCTCTAACCATGCGTAGAAAAACAGGCGATGAAGCAAGTATTGCTCGAACACTTCGCAGCATTGCACAGGTTCAATCCCAAATGGACCAGGCCGATAGAGCGCGAGACAGCTATATTGTAGCCCTTAAAATATCGCTTAAACTAAACGATGGCAAAGCAATTGCCGACACCTATAATGAATTAGGTAATTTAGAGCGTCAGGTTGGAAATCTTCTGGTTGCAATAAAATACTTCGAAGATGCCATTAAAATCTACGATGAATCGGCCAATTACGATGGAAAAGCTCTATGCTTAAGGAAAATTGGCGAAATTCAGGTTAAACAAGGAAAATACGACATTGCCGAAAAGAATATCGATCAATCCATTTCCATCGGGAAAGAGATTGTAAATATGGTGTTAGTCCATTATGGCTACCTAGCAAAGCATGAGCTCTTCAAATCAACCAACAACAGCAAACTCGCATTAGAATACTTTACCAAGCATATTAAAATTCGCGATAGCCTCGACAGCTATAGAAGGAATGAAAAAAACCTTGAGGCTCAGCTCGACCTAGAACTTGACAAAAAGAAGGAAGAGATAAAAACGATGGAAGGTGAGGTTCTGCTGCTAAGGCAGGAAGCGCTAATCAAAGAGCTTGAGCTAAAAAAGCAACGAGCGCAGAAATACTTTGCCATTGCATTATCGATACTTATCCTTAGCCTTGGGGGGCTATCATTTTTGGGGTATCGACAGAAAAAAAGGCACAATCATATACTAAAAGAGAAAATTACAATTATCCGTGATATAAACGACAAGCTATCCGTTTCCGAAGAATTGCTAAAGGTTAACGTACAAACAAAGGATAAGCTATTCTCAATCATTGCGCACGATCTTAAAAGTCCATTCAATGCACTTGTTGGGCTAACTGATATATTAAGCAGTAGAGTCGATACCCTCTCAGCTACAGAAATCAAAGAGATAAGCAATCATTTAAATACCTCGTCAAACAAGGTGCTAACGCTTATCGACAACCTGCTCAATTGGTCGAGAAGCCAAACCGGAAAAATTCGTCTAAACCCTGATTTCATAAGCATTAAAGAGATTGTTGATTCGTGCATTGAAGTTGCTGCGTTATCTGCCGAGGATAAAAGTATATCCATAAAATCGGGCATAAACAGTAACGACATCGCTTTTGCCGATAAGGAAACGGTTACCACTGTAATCAGAAATTTGCTTTCAAACTCCATAAAATTTACAGGAAAAGGTGGAAGCATTACCATTTTGACGAATACCGAAAATGAAAAAATTAACATCTTCATCACCGATACAGGTGTTGGGATTAGCAAAGAGGGAGTGAAAAACCTTTTCAAGATTGATAGTAATATTACTACAAAAGGAACAAACCAAGAATCGGGAACAGGCCTTGGGTTAATTATCTGCAAGGAGTTTATAGAAAAGAACAGAGGAAGCATTGCCGTTGAAAGCGAACCTAATTTTGGTACAACATTTATTATTACATTGCCCAATCAAAAATTAAAATCGTAATTAGAATGTCGAAAAAACAATTGACCTACAACAACGCCATTGATGAGATAGAAACCATCATCCATAAAATTGAAAATCAGGAACTCAATATCGATGATCTTTCTGTAAATGTTAAACGTGTTGCAGAGCTATTATCCTTCTGCAAAATGAAGCTTAAAAATACCGAAGAGGAGGTGCATAAAATCCTTAAGGATTTTGATGAGAAGTAGAATGACTTATATCAAAAGGGGTATTACAACAGCCTATACTTATTACCCATCAACCCTTTAATTAATTACAATAAAAACAGCTCAAATCATGACTTATCTGCTCAAATCAAACCCTTTTTAACTACCTTTGAAGAGAATAAATTACCATAATAATTAACCTATAAAAAAAATCTAGCAATGGCAAAAATTAAAGTAGCTATCAACGGATTTGGTCGCATTGGACGAAATGTATTCAAGATTGCTCTTGAAAGACCCGAACTCGAAGTTGTTGGTATAAACGATCTCACCGACACCAAAACATTAGCACACCTATTAAAGTACGACTCAACCCAGGGCCGTTTTGAGGGTAAGGTTGAATTTGATGCGGAAAATTTAATAGTAAACGGCAAAAAATACCGTATTCATGCCGATAAGGCTCCAATTAACATTAAGTGGGTTGAAACCCCTGATGTTGTTATTGAGTCAACGGGTGTATTCACTAAGCGTGAGAGCGAAAAAGGTGGATATGGCGATCACTTAAAGAACGGCGCTAAAAAGGTTATTCTTACAGTACCATCTAAGGACGAAATTGATCGAATGATTGTTCTTGGTGTAAACGACTCAGATTTAAAACCTGAGGACAAATGTATATCAAACGCAAGTTGTACAACCAACTGTCTTGCACCTGTTGTTAAAGTGCTTAACGATACCTTTGGCGTGGAACAAGGATTTATGACTACTATCCACTCTTACACCAACGATCAGCAAATTCTTGATGCACCTCATAGCGATTTACGTCGTGCACGTTCATGCGCTGTTTCTCAAATACCTACAACTACGGGTGCTGCTAAAGCAGTAGGTAAAATTATTCCTTCTCTGAAAGGTAAAATTGATGGGATGGCCGTTCGTGTACCAACGCCAACAGGTTCTTTAGTTGATTTTGTGGCTATTCTAAAGAAATCTGCCACTAAAGAAGAAATTAACGCTGCAATGAAGAAAGCGGCTGATGGTCCAATGAAAGGAATCTTAGAGTATACCGAAGATCCAATCGTTTCTGTTGATATTATTCACAACGCTCACTCTTCAATTTTCGATGCGCAGAGCACAATGGTTAATGGCAATATGGTGAAAATCCTTTCATGGTATGATAATGAGTGGGGTTACTCCTGCAGAGTTGTTGATCTGATTAAGAAACTTTTCTAATATGAAAACCTCAGAAATGAACTGCACCCCAAAAGTTGGACACAACATTTGGGGTGTTTTTTATGTCAAAAGAAAAAAGAAACAAGTTCAGTATCGATAAGAAGGAACAGGTTGTTCTTTCCATCGTGAAAGGTTCAGAATCCTATCGCTCTGCAGCTAGAGCGCTAAAGACGAGTCATCGCCTAGTATCCCTATGGGTGGACTGCTATACGCGATACGGGAGGAAGGGGTTGTCGTTCAAGGCCAGCAGCGATTTTTCAGGAGAATTTAAGCTTTCTGCCATGAAAGAAATGGAGGAGCATGGGCTATCTTTGCATGAAATGTCGTTGCTTCATCGCATATCACCATCTGTACTCCATGCATGGAAGAGAAGGTATGAGCAGCATGGGGCATCAGCTTTTTTGAAAGCAATGAAACGAGGGAGGCCACCTAAAATGCAAAAAAGCAAGAGCAAAAGGAGCAATGAACCGAAGAGCATAGAAGAGCTGCTCCATGAGAATGAGCGGCTGCGCGCAGAAAACGATTACCTAAAAAAGGTACAGGCCTTAACTCAAAAAAAAGGAGTTCACCGCAAATCCAGCGAACCCAGGTCATCCAAGAGTTAAGGCCAAAATACGCACTCTCGCTACTGTTGGGTGTGTCGGGGATGGCCAGAAGCACTTTCTACTACCACCAAAAGCGCTTGAACGGCAATGACAAGTACGGGGTTGAAAAGCAGGTAATAGCAGAAATATTCAGCGAGAACAAGGGTAGGTATGGCTATCGGCGTATTGCTCTTGAGCTGCGCAACAGGGGCATGCTCCTGAATCACAAAACGGTATCAAAGCTGATGAACGTGCTTGGGCTAAAATGTCAGGTCAGAATGAAGAGGTACCGCTCATACAGGGGTCAGGTAGGAGCAATTGCCCCCAATATCCTTGAGAGGAATTTTAAGGCAGAAAGACCCTGTCAGAAATGGGCAACCGATGTTACCGAGTTTTCCCTATCCGGAACGAGGTGCTACCTATCTCCCATTATCGATTTGTATAACGGGGAAATAGTTAGCTACAGCATAACCTATCGGCCAACACTTGATTTAGTCCTGAATACGGTTGATGCAGCTCTTAAAAGGCTACCGAAGGGTGCTGACCTCATCCTACATTCAGATCAGGGTTGGCAGTATCAGCATCGCAACTATCAGCAAAGGCTGAAAGAACAAGGTGTGCACCAAAGCATGTCAAGAAAAGGGACCTGCTTGGATAATGCCGCGATGGAAAGTTTCTTTGGCATACTGAAGTCAGAGTTGCTATATTTGCAGAAATTCAATTCAGTCCAACACTTCCATCAAGAGCTGGAAGAGTACATAGACTACTACAACAACAAAAGAATAAAGGCTCAATTAAAAGGAAAGAGTCCAGTTGAATACCGAACTCTTTCTCTATAACAGAATTATTAACCGTCCAACTTTTTGGGGTCACTTCAAAAACTGGGGTTTTTCTTTTTTCAAAACACTCTTTTCTAGGAGAAGATATTATGTAAACCAAATTGATTTTTAGTTTACGCATCAAAAAACTAAACCTATCAGCAAAAAAATAACTTTCGTCAACATACAGCTAAAAAAGCGAATCGATATGATTGATATTAAATATATTAGTTCAATTTTTCAGAACATTACTAAAAGCACGGTCAATATAGCCATTGCAAAAAATTAAAAAACTAACTATGAGAAAAACAATTAAATTCTGGGCATATCCATTCGCATTGATGGGTATCTCTATTTTTGTAATTAGCAGCTGCTCAAAGGACGATAGTTCCGATAGAGGTGTTTATGTGGGTTCAGCCTCCCGAGGAGACCTTGTAACCTTTGAAATTAACAAAACCGATAAAACGTATAGCGTTGATAACGAAACAACAGGAGCCTCAGAGAGTGGTTCATACACTATAATGGATGGTGAACTAGATGGCATATACAAAGTATCCACAGGAGGGCACTATTTTTATGCTGTTGAATTGGACAATCAAGCTCTTGCTGCGAATTTTCCATCAGGGCACGCAGAAAACAAAATATCTTTCGGGGTATCATCATCAATTAATAACGTTGGAAAAGAATCTCAAATTGCTGGAAACTATATATACATTCATTTCTGCAATAGCGCCATAAATGGTAATGTTCGAAACAAAGAGTGGGGTATTGTATCAGTATTAGCAAATGGGACTCTTTATATTAAACCCTATGCGACTGGCGGTGATCCTGGTTTGTCAGGCTTAACACCTCTAGCTCCTGAAGAATTCAACACATCTCTTCCTCTATCCTCTGGCGATTTACAAGGATCATGGAGCGTAAATGGTGACGATAAAGCTAAACTTAATGTTGGGATACAAGGAACTCAATACACCGGATTCTCTTACACATCTGGAAGTTCAGCGACATTCCTACTCGATATGGGTACAGGTAATGGATATATCCTTGGGCTTAAAATCCCTAGCACTACCATTCCCATTGCTCAGCTAACGGGTACCTATAAGTTTGTTGGTGTTGTGGAGGATGGTAAGAAACTTGGAGGGAATGCATTAATAAAGAGTGATGGCACAGGTACATGTGCTCTCGAAATTGATGGAGTACTATCCGACAACGAGTATTTCGAGAACATCACCCAATGCCCTCATTTACCAAATGTATTATATGCCGATCATTTTGATCCTGACTTTCCAACCTATCAGGGCAAAGCATACTTTGTTCTGGAAGGTGATATTATGATGTACTTTATTTTTGATAACGAAGGGCTTTTCAACGCCTATGGTGCAGGGGCTAAAATGAATTAAATATTTAGTGTAAACTCATTACTACGAGAGGGGATTTCTCATAATAAGAGAAATCCCCTCTCGATTTACAAACTCCTTATATTATCTTTTACTCATACCGCAACGCCTCAATAGGATCTAACCGCGAAGCTTTTACAGCAGGCAAATAGCCCGATGCAAGTCCAACCCCAAAGCATAGCGTAAGACCAATGAACATCCAATTCCATGGTACAATAAACGGACTCTCGGTTAGCATCGACATGATATTGCCAATTAGGATACCAAGCACAACACCTAAAATACCACCCAGTTGACAAATCATAATGGCTTCAAAGAGAAATTGTTGTTTAATGGTTGCTGAGGTTGCCCCTATTGCTTTACGAGTTCCAATCTCTCTGGTACGCTCAGCCACTGCAACAAGCATAATATTCATAAGCCCAATGGCCGCACCGAGCAGCGTGATTATACCAATAATAGTAGCCACCCAGGTAACATTCTCTAAATTTTCGAGTAATATTTTAGCCAAGCTATCGCTCTTCTCTATATTAAAATCCGATTCATCGGTAGCCTTTAAGCCTCTAACAATCCTAAACGTACCCTCGGCCTCGCTTACGGCATACTCAAGAAGTTTAGGATCATCAGGTTTTATGCTAACGGTATAGTCCATGTTCGGTCTCGAAAAGTAGGTTGCAACATTGCCATAGGGTAAATAGACCGAAAGATCGGGACCACCACCAAATCCACCCCCCTTCGATTTAAGCACACCGATAACCCTATACTTGCCTCCGCCAACACTTATGAATTTGTCCAATGGATCCTCGTTCTTTTCAAATATTTTAGTGGCAATTCCATTACCTATAATGGCTACCGCCCTACCTGCCTCTAATTCGTGTGCTGAAAAATTTCGGCCAGCGTTTATCTCAAGGCCACCGGTGGCAACATAATTCTCATCTATGCCATAAACAGATATATTGGGGTTTGTTTTCTTCGATTTTTGCTTAATCGTGCTAGTTCCTGAAGCATAAACCGATATTGATACCGTTGCAGGGAACTGAAAACGCTCCTTGAACTCCTTCGCCTGCCTCATGTTGACGTATGGATGGTTTTTCGTTCTATATCTTTTCCCAGCAACATTTACCCGCATCCCTCTACTTGCGATGCTGAACGTATTTGCCCCCATACTCGAAAACTCACTGCTTATGCTTCCTTTTATTGAATCGATAGCAGTAAGAATTCCAACCAAAGCCATTATCCCCAATGCAATAATAAAGATTGTTAGGATTGAACGCAGGGTATTTGTTCTAATGGCATTGAATGAGATTTTTAAATTCTCTTTTATAAGCGCACCGTATTTCATATAATTTTATATTTTATCTTTTAACGATTCAAAGTTAGTAGAACTTTACCAACCATTAAGCTAAAAAATAATAAATAGTTTATCGTAGCATGTAATTGTTGCATATCTTTCGGTTCAATTGTATAAAAGACTTTATGTATTTCCAAAAAAATAATTACTTTTCCATATTATTTTGTCTCAAACATTCCCATTGATGAATCTAAATTCTCGCATTGACGCATTTGTTCAGTTAGGCCAAAGAATGCTTTACGATTCAAAGCAGGATTGTGGCTCAAAATTTGAATTAACCATTAAGGATGCGAGTATTCATAATCCTTGGTTTACATCCGAAAATGTCTATTATGCCATCGATTCCATCGCCAACCACTGGCTAACCCGTGAAATGTTAAATTCATTCACCTCTAAGTATCCAAAAAATTATTTTGAACCAAGCGCTTCAAAGAAGGTAGTGGTTATTATGGCAGGAAACATCCCATTTGCAGGGCTTCACGATTTAATTTGCATTCTGCTTACAGGGCATCGCTTCTTGGGTAAAGTATCTTCAAAGGATGGTCATCTGATATCAGCAACTATCGAACTCCTAATCGAAATTGAACCCGGTTTTAAAAACCTTATCGAACTGTCAGAAGTAACCCTCCATGGCTTCGATGCAGTAATAGCAACAGGTAGCGATAACTCATCGCGCTACTTCGATTACTATTTTAAAAACTATCCAACCATTATTCGAAAGCATCGCAATAGCATTGCGGTTCTAAGCGGTAACGAGACCGAAGAGGAGCTGACCTTGCTTAGCGATGATATTTTCTTGTACTTCGGATTAGGTTGCCGCAGTATTTCAATGCTTTTAGTTCCTATCGGATACAGCTTCAAAGAATTACTAAAAGCCTTTAAAACATGGCAGAACCTCGATACCCATAATAAGTACATGAATAACTACGAGTTTCAGAAGACCATGAACCTCATGAACCTTATCGATCATATTGATACTGATTTTATGCTCCTGAAGCAGAACGATTCAATCGGCTCAACAGTTGGAGTTGTTCACTATAAGGAGTATGACAATATCCAAACAGCACTTACATTTATTCAAAACCATCAGGGCGAATTGCAATGCGTTGTTGGCGATGGTAGCACTATTCCAAATGCTATTCCATTTGGAACATGCCAAAATCCTAGCATAGATGAGTTCGCCGATGGAATCGACACTATTGAGTTTTTAGCAAAACTGTAGCCCATTCCTTATTAATGCGTAAAGATTATGGAGCTCTTTAAACCATATAACAATCAAATGTTTTTCATATGATTTATAAGTTTAGAATGATATCGGGCGATAACAAAGCGTTTTTACGTGATTATAAAATCGACTCAAATCAGACTTTTCTTGAGTTTCATACACTCATTCAGCACAACCTCAGCTATGACCCAAACCAGCTCGCATCGTTTTTCTTAGCCGACAAGCACTGGAATAAAGGGTTAGAGCTAACCCTAATCGATATGGAGAACGATAGCGGACCAGCGGCCATACCGATGAACTCCGTTAGGATAAAAGATATACTGAAAGAAAGAAAGGAGCGATTGCTCTACGTTTACGATATTTTTAGCGACAATTCATTTTTCTTGGAGCTGATGGACATCTTCGTCCCTGATTGTGCCGTGAAATACCCTTCCTGCTCCGCTTCGATTGGTGAGCCACCATTGCAAACCGATCCCCTAGCAGGTTCGAGGTTACCCATTAACAGCGATGAATCCATTGATGAGATTTTTAACGAATTCGATTCAGAGGATTACGAGATTGGCGCCGAGGGCTATGATGGGGATATTGAGTAATAACATCAGCATTCTAGCTCCATACTACATTTTCTCAAAACCATTCTTATAACAATGCCTAGTAATTCTAAATATCTTATCGTTTTACTTGGCCCAACGGGAGTGGGCAAGACCGATTTGAGCATAATCCTCTCCTACCAATTCAACGCGCCCATCCTATCAGCCGATTCTCGGCAATTCTACCGCGAAATGAGAATTGGAACCGCCACCCCCTCCGAGGAAACCCTCAACGCTGCGCCACATCATTTTATTGGAAATAAATCCATCGCTGAGCGTTACAGCTGCGGCATGTTCGAACTCGAAGCCTTGGATCGGTTAGAGGGTATTTATAAAACTCACCAATCGGCAATGCTCGTTGGTGGGTCAGGACTATATATAGATGCTGTTTGCAATGGGATTGACGATTTCCCTGCTCCCGACATCGACCTTCGAAAGGAGCTCTATCAACAGCTGAGCATCAATGGAATCGATAGCCTTCGTAAGCAATTGCAGACTCTCGATCCCGATTATTACAATCAGGTTGATCTTAAAAATACCCAACGAATTCTAAAAGCCGTAGAGGTTTGCCTCCAAACAGGAAGACCCTTCTCATCGTTCCGAACCCAGCCCAATAAACCACGGTCATTTATCCCTATAAAAATCGGGTTAAACCGAACCCGTGATGAACTGTATCAGCGAATCAACAACAGGGTTGATGGCATGGTTGCCGATGGGCTTCTTGCTGAGGTTAAGGGTTTATACGAATTCAAGCATTTAAACTCGCTAAACACCGTTGGATACAAGGAGATTTTTGATTCCCTCGATGGGAAAATCACATTGGAGGAGGCTATCGAGTTAATTAAACGGAATTCGCGCCGATACGCTAAACGACAGCTCACATGGTGGACTCGCGACAAGGAAATTGCTTGGTTTAACCCCGAACAGGCAAACTTGATTATTGAATATACTAAAAATCGCATTCAGAATGGATGATAACCATCAAGATATTAAGCCGATTAGCCAAGAACTACCTAAAACCATAGCGTTTAGCTGTTGGAAGCACCATTTGGGTTTCGCTCGAAACGCTTTGAATAATCGAACCAATTATAGCAAGATCGATAATTTTATTCGTGAAATAGTTCCGCTTATTGGTGAATCGAATATCGATTATTACATCGGCACCCTCGATATTCTCACCATTGCCAATGAGGTTATCGCTCAGCTAAAAGCCGAAAATGCTTTCAACCCAACCGAGTACAAGGAATGGTTAATCTCCGAGAATACAGATTACCGCTGCATCTCACTTTCCGATGGTTCGAACTGGACTCTAAGATTTGGGCAAACCGATGAACGATACATCCATATCCACCCGAGCAGACATTCTAAAGAAACCGTAAGGGTAAAAAGTTCGTCATTAAAAACAGTTTACGCTTTTTTGTCCCATTACGGATTATCCGATGCTGAAATCTCAAACGAAAAGATCAATTTTGTCCGAAACAAATTCGCAAAATTACCCGCCTTAAAACCCTCTTCCCCATTAACAGCCATTCGTAGGGTACTCGATCTATTCCTTCTCTGATTTAATAACGCCTAATACATTTTTATTCATATATTTACCTAATAAACAAATACATACATCTATTCACCAAAGATGATTACAATCATCTAAATATTTAATGTTTCACTGAAACAATAGCCTTAAATTTGCGTTAATATAGGTGGAAGGCAACTTCATAATTTTAGGTTTTAGGGTTAATAGTTGGTTATGATTTTGGTTTTTTAGGTTAATTTTTAGGGTGTGAAAACGGGATTGAAGAATCCCGTTTTTGTTTTTCAATGTCTATAAGTACTCATCAAAATTCATAAAAAATCAATACTTTTGTTTTTCATGAACTTATGTTTTGATGAGAAATTCATTTTACATCTTTCTTATAATATTCCTTTTTAGCACTTGCCGTAATTCACATAATAATTACAAAAAACATCAGATTTTTCGTTACAACGAAAGCAAAAGCATCACTACGCTCGATCCTGCCTTTGCCCGTAATCTCCCATTGATATGGCCAACACATCAGCTCTACAACGGATTGGTTCAGCTTGACGATTCGTTAAACGTAAAGCCCTGCATAGCAAAAGAATGGAACATCTCAAACAATGGAAAGACGTTCACCTTCAAGCTTCGAGCTGATGTTTATTTTCACCCATCCGAGGTGTTCTCTAAAGGAATAGGGCGCAGGGTAACCGCATCCGATTTTGTATATAGTTTCAATAGAATTATCAATCCTGAAATTGCATCCCCTGGTGCATGGGTTCTATCTATTCTCGATAAAAAAAAGTTAGGAACAACCAACGGTTGTGTGGCCATAAACGATTCCGTATTTGAGGTGCACCTTAAAAGCCCATTCCCCGCATTTCTAGGAATGCTTTCAATGCCCTATTGCTATGTTGTTCCTCACGAAGCCATTGAATTCTACGGCAAGGATTTTCGAAATCACCCCGTAGGAACAGGTCCATTCTACCTGAAGTATTGGAAGGAGGGTGAAAAGCTAATATTCAGGCGAAATCAAAACTATTTCGAGAAGGATAAGAACGGTAATTGCTTGCCCTACCTTGAAGCCGTAAGCATCACATTCATTGCCGATAAGCAATCGGAGTTTCTAGAATTTGTAAAAGGGAACATCGATTTTATATCGGGGGTTAACCCTGCATCAAAGGATGAGCTGCTCACCCGTACAGGCAGCTTAAACCCATCATACATTGGAAAGGTAAAAATGCTAACCGGACCCTATTTAAATACTGAGTATATAGGAATTCTCGTTGATAGCACCGCCCAATCAGCTAAAAACAACCCTTTACTTATACTCAATGTTCGAAAAGCTGTTGGATATGGCATTGATCGTGCCAAGCTGATGATGTATCTTCGAAGCAATATGGGCTATCCCGCATTCAATGGATTTGTCCCAAATGGAATGCCATACTTTGATAAGCTTACCATAGGCTTCGATTACAACCCTAATACATCGCAGCAGCTGCTAAAGCAGGTTGGATTTAGCACATCCAACCCTGTTCCATCCTTTTCTTTAGCAACAACCGATGACTATGTCGATATCTGCGAGTTTATTCAGCATCAGCTGAACGATATCGGGTTCGACATTAAAGTGGATGTTTATCCTGGTGCTGCCTATAGAGAGATGCTAGCCAACTCTAAACTCACTTTCTTTAGAGCATCCTGGGTTGCAGATTATGCCGATCCTGAGAATTATTTAGCTCTTTTCAACAGCCAAAATTTCAGCCCTTCAGGACCGAACTACACTCATTATAAAAATGAGCATTTCGACAAACTTTACTCAAGCGCCTTAGCGGAAGTGTCGATACAAAAGCGTTTGATTTACTATAAACAAATGGATTCATTGGTTATTGCCAATGCTATTGCTATTCCGCTATTCTACGATAAAGTTGTGCGATTTGTAAATATTGACGTTCAGGGTCTCGAATGCAATCCGATGAACCTACTAAATCTAAAAGAGGTAAAAAAGGTTTTCAAGTAACGTGTTTCCGTACAAAAACAATTGGTTAAATGATGAAAATAAGAAATATAGAGTGGCCCTTGCCAACCGAAAGACGGTAAAAAACACGGAGGTTTGAAACCCCAATTGCTTCTTTCTGCCTAAAAATAGATAGTTTTCCAAATCCAAAAGATATATTTGCACTTTAAATAAAAAAATGTCATATATCGAACTCATATTATGTTACTAATTGCAGATAGCGGATTAACCAAAACTGATTGGAGATTGGTGCTTAACGATAAAAGTGTTATACCTTTTGAGACCAAGGGCTTAAGCCCTTTTTTCTGTTCCGAAGAGGATTACCATATAGCACTGCAATCCGCCTTCCCATCGCATGCTGAACCAACGAAAGTTAAAGAAGTTTTTTTCTACGGTTCAGGTTGTGCCGGAGAGGAGAAAGGTTTTAAGGCTCAGCAAGCCTTGCAGTCATTTTTCACTAAGGCTAAGGTTAACGCGTATTCAGACTTGCTAGCAGCTGCCCGTTCTCTATTTGGCGATGACAAAGGAGTTATCGCTATTCTTGGAACAGGTTCAAATATAGCATTTTACGATGGTTGTCAGGTAATTCATCGAACACCATCACTTGGCTTTATTCTTGGCGATGAGGGTAGCGGCTCCTATATTGGTAAGCAGCTGATTCAATCGTTCTACTACAATTTACTACCATTGGAGCTATCCGAATCCTTAAAAAAACAATTCGCCTTGGATTTAGGGCATGTACTAGATCGAGTATATGCTCAGCCCAAGCCATCGGCGTATCTTGCATCATTCGTTCCGTTCGTAAAAGAGAATATTTCTCACCCCTTTATCAACCAGCTCGTTTACAACATATTTGAAAATCTATACGATAAACACCTAAAGGTATTACCCGAATTGAAAACCTATGGTCTTGGCGTGGTTGGCTCTGTAGGCTCTGTTTTCCAAGAAATTTTACTAAAATTAGCTGAAGATAAAGGGTTTGTAATTAAAGGGTTTAACCGTTACCCTGTTGAAACGCTATTGAGCTATCATATCCAAAAGACCTAAAACCGCTCGTAGCTAAACCCTGTTTTTTTTGTCAACCGCTCAGCAAAGTTGCTACATTCAACCGATTTAGACTTCTCTCCAAGCTTAAGAAGCGCATTGGATAGATTCTTCATCAGCTTTACTTCTATAATCTTATACCCTGCAAGATTGCTTAACTCAGTTGAGTTTCGATAGCACTCGTAAGCATTAGTCATTTCATTGCTATTCATATAATAAACTGCCTTTAGCACCTGACCAATAATTTTATACGTAAAACTATCCAACGGATTTAATTGCGATAAAATCAAGTCGATTTCGATAATATCTTTTATACCTAACGGCTTACCCGAATTTATCAACCCGATAAACCTATATAACATTAGCTCCTTACGGTTGGTTAACAATTGTTTTCTCTCATCGTCTTCCGTCAGCTCATATAACGCATTATACTGATTAGTAATTACCAAAGCAAAGTAAAATGCCGACTCGAATGATCCGTATTTATAATTTTTTGATAACCGTATCGATTTTAAATAATCAACCGTTTCGTTAAATACCTTTTCAGCCTCTTCACTCTTTAAAAGGTAGTGGTACATTAACTTACAGGCAAACCATTTCCCTGCAATATTTGAGTTTAAATTCACGCTAGGCTTAAACTCTTTTAATTGAGTGTAATACCTTTCTACACGTCCTTCATCCAATGAAAGAAACCCTGAATAAATATTGTAAATCAACCCGATGATTTCCTCTCCTGGGGTATCGTAGTGCTTAAGGTAGTAATCGATACCAACAGAGAAAGTCCCTGTAATACTATTCAAATCAGGAAAATCCTCGAAAAAATATTTCCTTGCCATCGGGATACTTGCATAAATTGGAAGCAAGTGTTTACGTAAATATTCATCCTTCCTAAGCGTAATGGCTATTTTTGGATTTGAGAGAACTGCTTTTAGGGTTGTGCTATTTAGATCGAAAAAATTCATCAGTGGTTTAAGAACCCTTCCTTTGTAGGCAAATTGATAAAGGCGAATTATTAGGTTAGGCAATAGTTCATGACCCTTATACTTCTTCTCGATCCTATTAAAAAGAGTAATTGAAATATCCTCCTCATTTTCGAGGTAACTTTTTGCAATAAGAATCTCGAAAAGATTGCTATTCGCTATTCTTAACACTTTACAATGACCCCCAAACTTGTTATCGACATCATCCTCGACAACGATTCCAAAAGAGATTAGATCTTCGTATGCCGCAAAATAGTTCCCCGCAAGTTTTAAGTGGATTGGATAAAATTCCTTCAACGTATTTTTTTTAACGGCATCAGGATTAAGCCCATAATCGGATAGGTCAAGAATTTTATTAATTATATCGCCCTTCTCCTCCGAATAATTGGCATTATAAATCTGCTTATTAAGAAACTCTCTAAATAGTTCTAGCTGATCATTAAGCAAATACTCATTTTCGGGATGAAAAATAGCAACAAAAAGTTGTAAAAAATAGGGGTACGAAAGCGTATCTTTCAACTCTAGAGAGAGCTCATCGAGCAATATTCTTTTATCATAGCTCGAAGCAATTGTATTATCTAGGATTTTTTGTATTTCGGTTGACGTGAGAAGAGGCATATTTGCCCCATCGGATGAAAACGATTCATCATCAACATGAAACCAACTATCAAAACTATTAACAAATGGCTTAAACCTATTCCAAGCGAAAAGCCGAGTGGATATAACAATTTTAACCCATTTAACCTTCGAGAATTTCATTGAAAAATTAGCTATCGAAGTATAAACCTTTTCAAGTTTGGACCCATGTAGATTTGCTTCGTCCAATCCATCAATAATTAGAATAAATTTTCCAGGAGGGTTGACGTTGCTGCTTTTAAAATCTATTAAAAGATTATAATCGGACGATAATCCTAACAGCCGCATCAGCCAATCCTCGAAATAGGTCTCTGAATTGGCAAAGGAGTTTAGAGCCAAAGCCTGAATAAATAGTATGACATCATTCGAATAACCTCTTTTAGAAATATTCTTCTCAAACCACTTAGCTAGCAACGTTGATTTACCATACCCGCCAGGGCCAATTAAGGCGGTTGAATTACACTCACTGCTAAAGAAATAGTTAAGTCTTTCATCGGCAAACTGTCGCTCAATGGCGTTATTAAAACCCATTCCACACCTATCCTTAATGGTATCAAGGGTATTCAGGCTAATTTTTCTAGACCTATCAGAAATTCTACTCCAAACCGCTGTAACCTGATTCCGATTGCTCCCAGCCTCTCGATTCAACTCAACAAAATGCTCCCAATCCTCAATACCAACATAACGGCAAAGAATATCGTGCGTGACACGCGACGGATTAGAATTCGTTAAAAGGAGGCCGAAGACTCGCCGAAGGGTTGCAGGGCTTATGTACTCCCCAGATGATTCTAATATACTAACAGACAATGCTTTGCAATCTTTTTGAGAAGTTATTTTTTTCTCAAACTTTTTTTCAACCGTAACCTTTAGCCTTTCAAGCATTTTGATCTATAAAGGGGTGCATTAATTTGTAATCCTTTGATTGTATTGTGTTTTACAAATATAATTAGGATTATTATATTATTCATGCCTTTAAAAAAATATTGACCAATTTGACCACTCTCGAAGGGTAATGGGAAGAATACATTTGCAGAAACAATTTAAGTATGGAAGCTACATTCATGACTGAGTTGGAAAAAGAGTATGGAGAACTTTTGAAAACAGGTAAGATTCAGCTCATAGAAAAAGTTAAAAAGCTAACATCTAAACAGTTTTCGTACAGCACGCCCCATTATTTCATTGGAAATATTCGATCAAGATTAGCACTAATTACATTTAGCTCCAACAAAGAGTACCTGTGCAAAGGGAATGCCCCCATTGACTTTGAATCGTATCAGTATAAAAGTCAAAAACTTGGTGAAAACTTCCTTGATCTAGAGAACGAAAAAGAATTCGAATCAATTTACTCTTCAGATATTAGAATGTTTAACTACTTGAAACCATTCAATACCATTCGATTCGATGGGGATTCGATTACAAAAAACCTTAAAAAATTAACTACCGAGAAACTAGAACTTGGGCTAGTTCCGTACCCATCGCCTGATTTCGGCGAAAAAGATTTTATGGTTAACTACAATGCGTGTAAACCTTTTGTTGAAAGGGTTTTAAATGGGGTAATCGCTTATCCTCGCCAATATGTTGTTTTCATTGGGAGCTGCTTTAATAACATTTTAGAGGAATACGTTGAGGAGTCCGAATCGTTCCGTTTCCTATTAACAAGCCCTAATTATCCCAATCAGAAGTTTATAACCCATTTTACCCGCATTACGCTAAACTACAATCACCGAAGAGTTATTGCGGGTATCGCCGAATCGTTTTGCGATGAAAATCTCGATAGTATAATGCTAGAGAAGTATGGACAAGAATCCGTGGCAATTATTAATCGTGGATTTCTTTTATCAAATCCACTATGGAAACAATCCTAATTATGAAAAAGATTAAAGAATACATTATTACGAAGGAGCCATTGCGAAAATTTGACCTTGGCGTTTTCATCGTTTTCTTCCTAATTACCATGCTATTCGTTTTTACAATAGTTAGAAATTTCTGATATAAACCAGTACCTAAAACCTAATACGATGCTTAGTCAAGTTTGGAAGTCATGTCACAGTTCGGTTTGCTGCTTAAATTTTTTGAATGAGCGCGGTGTAAGCATTGACACACTTACAGGATTCAAGGTGAATCACTCATTGGTAACTACCGACTACGCTTTCTACATACCCAAGGCAAAGAAAGTTGAAATCTCATTTGTTGATGAAGATGCCAATACGGTTGTTACATCGATGAGAATCCCTTACCAAGAGTTTATAAACGATCTTCGTATTGGAATATTCGATAACCAAACTGGCTACTCAATCTTCAAACTCGACTTCCCTGACTTCAGAGAAATCCCAGGGCTTAAGTTGTGCGAACGGAGAAAATTTCAAATTGGGAATGAAGTAGTAATGCTTGCTTTCAGCTCAGGGTGTCCGAACCTATCACTTCGTTCAGGAATAATTTCATCCTTCTTTTCTAACTCACAGGGTAATAGGTTCTTTCATTTCGATGGCCTCTCCTGCCTTGGTAATAGCGGAGCCCCTATAATTGACCCTGAAAACATGCAGGTTATTGGGATTGTATCTCGCAGAAATACACCCGCCTCACAATCGTATAAACTTTTATCGGATATTATAACGGCTAACATCGATGAGCTTTCCAAAACTCAGGGCATAGTGAAATACGGAGATGTTGATCCAATTCAGGTATTAATTGCCAATCAGAACCAGGTGAAGCAGTTAGCGAATAATCTATACCGATACACGGCACAAGGAACTACCCATGTTGTTATGCTTGATCAAATCTTGTCGTACTTCAACGAAAATTCATCGCATGAGTACAACAACGAAAGGGTAAAGCAAGAGTTTGATATCAGCCTTAGCTAGGCTACTTGTTTGTTTGGTAACCCCGCTCAAAAGGCGGGGTTTATTTTTTAAAAAAAATTAAGGGTAAACTAATTCAATCAATTATTGTTAAGTAAATTTACTCCTTCAAATAATGATTTATTTAATAGAGGAACGACCATGGATTTAAACGACACCCTTATATTTTTAAAAAGAATCGAACTATTCAGAAATCTTAGCGACAATGAGCTAAGAGAACTCGCTAAAAGCGTAAAAGAAAAGAGCTATAAGGTTGGCGATCTTCTCTTCCGCGAGAATGGACCACGCGAGGATATCTTTATAATATTTGAGGGACAAGTAGAACTATTTAAAAGTAATCCCTATGGGGTTGAGCTAAGGTTGACCCTTTTTGGAAAAGGTGATTTCTTGGGAGAAGGTTCGTGGGCAAACGATTCACCCCATTCAACATCTGCAAGGGCACTTCAACCAACAATAGTCCTAGCAATTAATAGCGATTTCTTCAATAAGGATGCCGATACTACCCTGAAAATCTTCTCGAACATCGCTAGAGTTATCTCAAGGCGAATGCGTAGCGTGAATAGCCGAATGATAAACCCTGCTGCTCAGTACGAATCGGGGCAAACAAGAAGAGAACACGATTTACTCGGAGAGCGTGATGTTCCTTTCGAGTATTACTATGGAATACAAACCCTCAGAGCTATTGAAAACTTCAACATTTCGGGGGTTACGTTAAACTTCTTCCCTTCGCTTGTAGATGCTTTAGCCATGGTGAAAGAGGCTGCAGCTGAGGCGAATTTCGAATTGGGGTTGATTGATGAGAAGATTAAAAATGCTATCGTTTCTGCTTGCCACGATATCATTAACGGGAAATACCATAACCACTTCGTAGTGGATATGATTCAGGGTGGAGCAGGAACATCAACCAACATGAACGCCAATGAGGTAATCGCAAACCGTGCACTTGAAATACTCGGATACGAAAAGGGAGATTACCAGTTCTGTCATCCTAATAACCACGTAAACTTATCACAATCAACAAACGATGCCTATCCAACAGCCGTTAAAATAGCGCTGATTAACTCCAATAAAAAGTTGGTTCAGGTGCTTCAGCTGTTAATTGAATCGTTTAGAAATAAAGCCCAAGAGTTTGCACATGTTATTAAAATGGGAAGAACGCAGCTACAGGATGCCGTTCCGATGACATTAGGTCAAGGTTTTGAGGCTTACGCAGTTACTTTAAGCGAAGAGGTTGAAAGACTAAATCAGAACGCTAAGCTATTCCTTGAAGTGAATATGGGAGCAACGGCAATAGGAACTGGAATTAACTCTGAGCCAGGCTATAGCGATATTGTTATCAATCACCTTAGAAGGGTATCCGGATTCGATATAATCCTTGCATCGAACCTCGTTGAAGCAACACAGGATACAGGGGCATTCATCATGTATTCGTCAGCAGTAAAACGCTTAGCTGTCAAACTATCGAAAATTTGCAATGATCTAAGGTTACTATCATCTGGGCCAAGAACTGGCTTCAACGAAATTAATTTGCCTCCGATGCAACCTGGCTCATCTATTATGCCAGGCAAGGTAAACCCAGTTATCCCTGAGGTAGTCAACCAAATTGCATTCAAGGTTATCGGAAATGACCTTACGGTAACCATGGCCGCTGAGGGGGGTCAATTAGAGCTCAATGTATTCGAACCCGTAATTGTGCAAAGCATCTTTGAATCTATCGAGATGCTAAAAAATGGTATGAATACTCTTAAATACCGTTGTATTGACGGAATAACCGCCAACGAGGAGCGTTGCAGAATGATGGTTTACAATAGTATTGGGCTAGTTACTGCATTAAATCCATTCCTTGGATATGAGATATCATCGAAGCTTGCCAAGGAGGCGCTCACAAGTAATCGCGGTGTATATGAGCTAGTGCTTGAAAAGGGTTTATTAACCAAAGAGCAGCTCGATCAAATCCTTGAACCTGAGAATATGATAAAGCCTAGAAGGATGAAGCTGGACTAAGGTTATCGGTTATTAATTGTCAACTTTCTGTTGCCTACCATTGGCAGATCAGACGAATGCCCCACGGTGATAAACCAACCATCAGGTTGTGTGTTGATGTCTTTGGCTTTTGTCTTTTGAACTTTGACTTTAAAAAAGTAGTACCCCTTTCCCTTCTCGAATTATTTCGGGGTCATCAGCTGTGCAATCCACAACGGTTGAAGGATGATTATCACCAAAACCACCATCGATCACCATATCAACAACATCCTGATAACGTTCGTGGATCAATTCCGGATCAGTGGTGTATTCGATCACACCGTCATCGTCCTTAATCGAAGTGGTCATTATTGGATTGCCTAACTCCTTAACAATCTCTATAGGAATAGGATTGTCGGGAATTCGAATACCAACAGTTTTCCTTTTGCTAATGAAATAATCGGGAACTTTATTTAACCCAGGAAGAATAAATGTGAATGGACCGGGTAAATTCTTCTTCATCAATTTGAAGGTAGGATTGTTAACCTTTGCAAAATCAGCGATATGGCTAAGATCCGAGCATATAAAGGAGAAATGGGCATCCTTTGCTTTAATCCCTTTGATTCGGATAATCTTTTCAACAGCCCTCTGATTGGTTATATCGCATCCTAAGCCATACACTGTATCTGTAGGATAGATAATAATACCCCCGCTACGCAAAACCCCAACCACACGAGAAATTTCACGCGGATTGGGGTTCTGAGGGTATATCTTTATTATCATTTTTTTGAAAAAATAGACACCTGCCTACCGGGCAGGGTTTTTTGTTGACGGTTGTTTGAGACTTTATAACTTGTCAACGTATCAACTTGTTATCCGTTCACTTTTTTATAATCCTCCATAAACTTCTGAAGACCGATATCAGTAAGCGGATGGTTTAGCAATCCAACAATTGCATTCAAAGGACAAGTAGCCACATCGGCTCCTGCCTCAAGGCACTGCACAATGTGCATGGTATGACGAATTGATGCTGCTAAAACTTTCGTTTCGTACTCATAGTAGTTATAAACATCAACGATTTGGCGAATCAAGGCAACACCATCGGTTGAAACATCATCCAAACGACCAATAAAAGGTGAAACATAGGTTGCCCCTGCTTTTGCTGCCAATAATGCCTGACCAACTGAAAATACTAAAGTACAGTTGGTCCGAATGCCATGATCGCTAAAATATTTAATGGCCTTAATACCATCCTTTGTAATTGGTACCTTTACAACGATTTGAGGATGCAAAGCAGCCAGCTCTTTGCCTTCACGAATCATGCCCTCATAGTCAAGAGCAATTACCTCGGCGCTAACATCACCCTTAACGATATTACAAATATCAATGTAATGCTGTTTGATATTCGCCTCTCCCTTAATGTTTTCCTTAGCCATTAACGATGGGTTGGTTGTAACACCATCGAGTACACCTAAATCATTGGCTTCCTTTATCTGCGATAAATTCGCAGTATCGATAAAAAATTTCATGGTATAATGGATTTATGGTTATCATTTTGATCACGGCAAAGTTAACCCATTTTTTTAAAACTTATAGGTGTTGTTTTTATTAGGTTATCAACAGGTCATCTTGTTTTTCAATCGCAAAAATTGAAATTTTAAAGCTAAAAAGTTATATCTTTCGAATTTCGTACTAAAAACGTCATTATCATTTTATCATGAAAAACATCAATACAGTTATCACAGGTTCAGGTAGTTATACTCCAGAAGTAATAATTCCCAATCAATATTTCTTAAAACACATCTTCTACGAAAAGGATGGAACGGTTGTAGATGGGAACGGATTAGAAGTAGTGGAGAAGTTCAAGGATATTACAGGAATCAGAGAGCGTCGTTGGGTAAAGGAAGGACAAACTGCATCGGATATTGCAGCCATTGCTGCCGAAAAGGCTATTGCTGATGCAGGGATTGACCGTGAGACCATCGATCAGATTATTCTCGCAGAGAATTTCGGTGATGTTTGTAAAGATTCTATACAAACCGATCAACTACCCAGCCTTGCTTCAAGGGTAAAGAATAAATTGGGAATTAAAAACCCTAATTGCATTCCCTACGATATAATCTTCGGATGCCCCGGTTGGATACAAGGGATGATTCAAGCAGACAGCTACATCCGTTCGGGTATGGCTAAACGCTGCTTAGTGATTGGCGCAGAAACCCTTTCGCGAGTTGTTGATAAATACGATAGGGATACCATGATATTCTCCGATGGAGCAGGGGCTACAATACTAGAGGGTGTTGAATCGGATGAAAAAGTAGGTATTCTCTCAACTGCAATGGCATCGCACACCCAAGAGGAGGCATCATATCTTTACCTAGGAAAATCGAATGCTCCAGAAAGCGATCCAAAGGTTAGATACATGAAGATGCTCGGACGTAAGATATATGAATACTCGTTAATGCATGTACCATCGGCTATGAAAGCAGCCCTTGACCGTTCGGGCATTCCGATTGAAGAAGTAAATAAAATATTAATCCATCAGGCCAATGAGAAGATGGACGAAGCCATAGTTCAACGATTCTACAAACTATACAAAATTCGAGAAGTTCCTAATAATATAATGCCGATGAGCATCCACGAACTCGGCAACAGCTCAGTAGCCACAGTACCAACGCTATACGATATGATCGTTAAAGGACAACTACCCGATCATAAAATAAATAAAGGTGATGTAGTTATTTTCGCATCGGTTGGTGCAGGGATGAATATCAATTCATTCGTTTATAAGTTCTAAAATTACCCAATCACACAACTTACACTGACAGATTCGAGAGTATCTGTCAGTTTTTTTTATCCCATTTTCTCACATCTTCTAAAAGAAAGAACTCCCATTTACTTGCAAGCAAGTTATTTGTAATTTTAACAATTAAATGGGTTAACAACGTTAGTCCATATTCAAATTACAGAATACCTTTTAACGATTACATACTGAAATGAGATTAAAAGATTTTGGATACAATGAAAATCTTGAAAGATTCAGGGTTGATAATAATCTCAAGGACTTTGAGATAGGCAGGGTTACTACCGAGCATAAAGAACGATTTATTGTAAAAACGGATACTGCCGAATATGATGCAGAGATAACAGGCAACATGCGCTTTACAGCAAAAGGTCGCGAAGATTTTCCTGCCGTAGGCGATTGGGTTGCACTAACAACTTACGACTCCGACCTTGCAATTATTCATAAAATACTGCCACGCTCCTCAATTATTAAAAGGCAAGCCGTTGGCCATTTCGGCGAAATACAGATTATTGCAACAAATGTCGATTACGCGTTTTTGGTGCAAGCCGTTGACAGGGATTATAATATCAATAGGCTGGAAAGATACCTTACAATCTGCAATGCATCAAGAGTTAACCCAATAATTGTGCTTAGTAAGATTGATTTAATTGATGAGACCAGGTTAGATGAGATTCTAAGCGGCATAAAAGCACGAATTAAAGATATTCCCCTAATTGCAATTAGCAACGAAACGCCAAGCGGATTTGAAGCAATAAAAAAATTTATTGAGAAGGGTAAAACCTACTGTATACTTGGTTCATCGGGTGTAGGAAAATCAACGCTCTTGAACAACCTTGCTGGTAAAAGCGTAATGAAAACCGATAAAATTAGCGAGAGCATAAACCGAGGGCGGCATGTAACCAGCTATCGAGAGTTAATAGTTCTTGACAACGGAGGAATTTTAATTGATAACCCGGGCATGCGTGAGGTTGGCATTGCCGACTCAGCTAGCGGGTTGGAAGCCACATTCAATAGCATCTTTAGCCTTTCGAAAAAGTGTAAATTCAAGGATTGTACTCACGCGCATGAGGTTGGCTGCGCCGTTATTGATGCTGTTGAAAAAGGTGAAATCGACAAGGATTCCTACGAGAACTACCTGAAAATGGAACGGGAGAAAGCCCATTTCGAAACATCGGTTCACGAGAAAAAGCGAAAGGAGAAGATATTTGGAAAAATAGTTAAGAATTTCAAGAAGGATATGAAGAAATAAAACATTCCAAAACTGATAACGGGAGTCATTTAATAAGATAATAAAAGGTGGGTTCAGCACACTATTTTGGGCGTAAAACATTACCTTTATTGTATATTAATAAGTTAGTGGCAACCTTAAAAAGACAGAGCCGCACTCAATTAGTTGACTTTGAATTTATTATTTTGTAATACAATAAACAGATAGATTTTCTATTTTTGTAAATGATAAATTCTTTTTTGGGGTCACAATAAAAGTTCAATAAATTTAAAATGATAACTAGAATAACCATAAACAATTTCAAGAAACTTGAGCAAATATCTTTTCCTCTATCTCAATCGGTTGTGATTATTGGACCTAATAACTCAGGTAAATCAACGATTTTTCAGGCATTATGCTTATGGGAAATTGGGGTTACTAATTTTATTTATGCAAAAAAAGTTAATAAATTAAATAAAAATGGAGCTCTTACGCTAAATCGACAGAGTTTACTTAATAGCCCTATTGCAAACATGAGATTTCTTTGGAAAGACCAAAAGGTTGCATTTAATTCAGGTGGGAAAAAAATAGATTTAAAGTTAGAAATTAGTCTTGAAGGAAATACTGGTGGTAAGGATTGGGTTTGTAAAACAGAGTTTACTTATTATAATGAAGAATCTTTTAGTTGCAGAGTAATCTCAGGATTAAATGAAATTACAGAAATTTATGAAAAACAAGAAGGAGTTCATTTTGGCTTTTTACAGCCTATGTCAGGTATCTCCTCAATTGAAGATAAATTTGAACAAGGAGCTATTGATAGGAGGCTTGGAGAAGGAAGAACTGCAGAGGTTTTGAGGAATATTTGCTACAAAGTTTTATACCCTGAAATTGCTAAAAAAGATTCCGTAAATACTGAGGAGAAATGGAGAAAATTAACATTAGCAATTAAATCAATGTTTGGAGCAGCCCTCCAAAAACCTGAATATATAAAAGTAACAGGCACTATTCAACTTGAATATATTGAAAATAATATTCGCTACGATATATCTTCTGGTGGTAGAGGGTTTCAGCAAACTCTCCTTCTGCTTTCCTATATGTATGCAAATCCAAATACAATTCTTTTACTTGATGAGCCCGATGCTCACCTTGAAGTAATTCGTCAACGCGAAGCTTTTCAACTTGTTAATCAGGTGGCAAATGAAATGAACTCTCAAATCATCATTGCTTCTCATTCAGAAGTAGTTTTAGACGAAGCAGCTGAAGCTTCAAAAGTGATTGCATTAATTGAAAATAAAGTTTTTGAATTAAACGAATCTTCCTCTCCTCAAAAAATCCGCTACATAAAAAAAGCATTGACTGAAATTGGTTGGGAAAAATATTACTTAGCTCGAATAAGAAAGCATGTTCTCTATCTTGAAGGTTCAACTGATTTGCAAATGCTACAACATCTCGCAATTAAGCTTAAACATAAAGTAGAACCTTTACTTAAGGTTGCAAATGTTCAATACACTGCCGATAATGTTCCTGGGACTGCGATAAATAATTTTGCTTCGCTACAAGAGATTTTTCCACAACTAAAAGGGTTAGCTTTATTTGATAATTTACCAAATTTACAAGAGAACCCCAAACTAAAAGTTATTTGTTGGACAAGAAGAGAACTTGAAAATTATTTTGCTAAACCTGACATATTATATCTGTTTGCTAAACTTCTAGGTGATAAATATACTGCAATTGGCTCTGCTAAACTTGTTGAAACAATGGAGCAAACTGTTAAAGATTCAACAGTTCCCCTTTATTTAAAAGATTTAAGTCATGATTGGTGGCACAAAGCAAAATTATCTGATGATTGGTTAGATGTAATTTTTCCTGAATTCTACAAAAGAATTGGATTGCCTCAAGATTTTTACAAAAGAGACTACTACCAATTAATTATGCTTATGAAACCAGAACATATTGATAAAGAGGTGTTGGAAAAACTTGACATTATTCATAAAATATTAACTTAACATGTCCATTGATTGAAAAGAAAGGCAGCCGATAACACGCGGTATAGACACCGTTGCAAACAAGGAATTTTTGATTTCCATAAAATGTTGTAACCTTGTAATAATGATCTGAATATGACAGATACAACACAGATACTAAATTACTTGACAATTAACAAGGATCGGTTTCAAAGGAAATACCACTTGAAACGTATTGGCGTATTTGGATCGTTTGCAAGAGGAGAGCAAACAGAGAAAAGTGATATTGACATACTAATTGAGTTTGAAGAAGGAACCGATAATCTGTATGAATTAAAACAAAAACTGAGAAGCGAAATACAATCGATATTTAAATTGCCTGTTGATATCTGTCGCGAGAAGTATATCAAACCATTTTTCAGAGATCAAATATTACAAGAAGCAAAATATGTCTAATATTTCCCACAAAGATTTTGCTTGTTTATTAAATATGCTCGATTGCATTAAAAAGATTCAAAGCTATTCGAGCAAGTTTAATCATGCCGATGATTTTTATAATAATAACCTTTCTTTTGATGCAACAATGATGAACTTTATCGTTATTGGAAAAATGGTTGATAAATTTACTGATTTGTTTTTAGAGGAAACATCAGGTAATATTGATTGGCATAAAGTCAGCTGAAGAGGTTTGGCAAATAATCCATATAAGCTTACCCAAATTACAAGCCGACATCGAAATCCTAATAAAATAATTGCCACTACCACAAACTGGCTTTGATTTATTGGGATTAAAAACATTCATGTGAATATTTTACTAACCAACGTTAGCGCTCGCATTCAGGCAAGTACTCGTACTTTTTAACACGCATCATAAACGTGCGCCATCAGGAAATGACAAGGCTACAACTCGTCTTAGGGGTACTTGGGAAGTACCCCTCCCGCTTCAAAACAGGAACAATCCTAGTTAATTACCATACACTATAGGATTTATTTCCAACACATCTAACAGAAAGTCCATAATTTTTTTGGTAATTCGTATACATATAACTATATGGTCTACTATCATCGTAACTTAAGAAACGATAATAAATATAATTAGTATTACTTGAAGTATACCACCAAATTGATTTTTTACCAATTCCTTCAAAACCCCCATCTTTTCCTCGTAAACCACTCGGTACAGCATTAAAAGAACTAGTTGCAAATTTAGAATCCTGCTTTAAAGCTCCATCTGTCCATAATTCAGGACTTCCAGCTAGTTTACTTCCTTCATTAGTTCCTCTATAATGCCAAGAACTTATATTATCTATTATATCAAAAGGCATTCCCATACTCATTTCCAGAAAATCCATATCACTTGGGTCAGCTATATGCCATCCTGTTGGACATAGCTTATTTTTTTCAATTGTATAGAAATTATATAAGTTGCCATAAATGTTTTTATTTTGTGCTTCGTTGTTATAATTGCAATAAGCTGGTGTAGTTAAACTTTCCCATATAGTCGCATCTTCAACAAGCGGAATTTCCGTGTTATCGTTATATTTTGTTACCTTTAAATTTGCTAACATCCATAGATCGTACCTGATTTTAACGGCAGGATATTCATTTCCATCAACATCTGTAACTTCCCATTTTGCATATACTACTATGGAATCCGATAATACTTCTGTTTTTTCATCAAATTTTACAAATCCAGTCTCTTTAGAATAACTCGCCCAACAATCAAACGTACAATACTCAGCTGAAGGGACAGGTAATTCAGCAATCTTTTTTAATGGAAGGGGTGCAACCTTACTATATACTTTATTCCCATCAACAAATAAAACAGCATATCCCCATCTTGCTGTCAGAACTATATCCGATTTAACGGGTGTTGAAAAATCAAATTTTGTATCTCCCATAATCCATGCATCAAAAGACCAGCCTTCTTTTATTGGGTTTTTTGGAATAGGTACCAGATCTCCATAACTTACCATTTGATTAGGTATGGCGCTTCCTCCTTCGGTATTAAATGAAACCTGATAAGTTACATATACTAATTTTTCATGTATATGACAATCAAAGTCTATTACTGTTAAATCTTTTTCTATTGTACTAAAGTTATTAGCCGTTATCTTATAGGTATAATTTCCTGCTTTTAAAATAGTTGAAGCAATTCCCTTTTCATTTGTTTCAGGAAGTATTGTATTATTAACAACTATAGTTGCTCCCTGAACTGGTTTAAAATTCCTATCAAAAACATTAAAAACAATATTATAAGACGCTTCCTCTTTCTTAGTACAAGCAGTAAATAGCAATAAAATAATCACTAATGTTTCTAAGTTTCTCACCTGAAATATCTTACTCATAATAAATGATTTATATTAAATCCGATCTCATAGAAGATTTGGTAAAATCTATTTCTTTCGTTTGTGAAGTTATTGTTTTTTTTATTGCCTACAAATTGATAGCAAAATTTTTATAATCACCAATGTTGAGTCTAATATTTTATTACAAAAAAAAAATTCAGAATATATATATATTTTGTGTTTAGAGTGCCTAATATAAATGTGCCAAATAAAAATAGCCCCATTCAGATAATTTTTATAAATCTGAATGGGGCTATAGTATTAGCAATATTTAATTCTTTTTTAACGACCAACCTGTCTTTAGTCCAACGACAAAGTAAACAAGGCCAACGCTACCAAGGGCAAAGATAGTATCGCCAATTATGCGTAACCATCGTAAAGTTAACATCGAAGGTTCCTGCATAAATTCCATCGAGCGGGCATACCAAATTCCATGGTCAACCGAAGCAATGGTTTGCTTAATACCAACAGGCAAAATGCTTATCGTAACCATTAATATCAAACCTATTTGGAAGCACCAGAATGAATACTTCAAAATTTTCTCGTTCCACTCCTCTTTTATCGTCATACCTCGCAGGGAAAAAAGCATCAAACCAATTCCTAGCATCCCATATACTCCGAATAGAGCAGTGTGTGCATGAACAGGTGTTAAATTCAACCCTTGCATGTAGTACAAAGCAAGTGGAGGATTAATCAAGAAACCAAATACTCCTGCTCCAACTAAATTCCAAACTGCAACTGCAATAAAACTGTAGATTGCCCATTTGTACTTAAGCATCCAACGAGTTGTTTTGGTCAACGTGTAGTTGTGCCAAGCCTCAAATCCCATAAGTACAAGAGGAACAACCTCCAATGCGCTAAACGAAGCACCTAAAGCTATTATTGACATTGGCACACCTGCAAAGTATAGATGATGGAATGTTCCAATAATCCCTCCAAGTAAATAAATGATTGTTGCGATTAGAGAACCAATAGTTGCTCGTTTAATATTTAGTAACCCAAGTTTTACCAATACGAAAGCGATAACTGTAGTTGCAAAGACCTCGAAGAATCCCTCTACCCAAAGATGAACTACCCACCATCTCCAGTACTCAGCTATGGATAGGTGCGTTTGACGGCCAATCATTAAAGCGGCTCCGTAAAAAGCAGCAATGGCAATAGATGAGATGGTAAAGAGAACTAACAAGTTCCGGCTTTCCGATTTTACCTTAAGTGCAGGTAATAGTGCGCGAATCATTAAGAATAACCAAATAAGTAAACCACCAAAAAGGAGAATTTGCCAAAACTTACCTAAATCAATGTATTCGTAACCAGAATGTCCAAAATAGAAATTTTGAACCAAGCCTAATTTCTGCATTACACCTAACCATTCGCCTGCCATAGAACCAAGAACAACTATCAACAGAGCACCAAAGAGAACATTTACACCTAATCGTTGATATTTAGGTTCAACCCCAGATACTGCCGGTGCAATGAATAGACCTGTTGCCAACCAAGCGGTTGCAATCCAGAAAATAGCCAATTGTACGTGCCATGTTCGCGAAATAGTATAAGGAAGTATTGTATCTAAATTTAATCCGTAGAAACTATTTCCCTCAACGCCAAAATGGGCAGTAACAATACCTGTTATTACCTGTAGAAGAATCAATCCTGCAACTATCCAAAAATACTTTAGGGTTGCTTTCATCGATGGTGTCGCCTGCAAATTGATAAGAGGGTCGTTCTCGGGGTATTTCTCCACACCCGTTTCGTTATCCTGATTTTTAGCGTAGAAGAAACCAAGCAATCCAATACCTAACAATAGAACAACAATACTAAACATTGTCCAAAATAGATGTTTACCAGTTGGATGGTTACCAACTAAATCATCACCAGGCCAATTGCTTGTATAAGTAATATCATTATTGGGTCGCTCGGTTACGCATGCCCACGAAGCCCAGAAAAAGAAAGCATTCATCTTTTGCATGCTAACTTCATCTTTTATAGTATTCTCAGGAATAGCGTAAGCCAAACGCTCCTTTTCTTGCTCTTTCCCATTGGTAAACAAGTTTTTATAGTATTCTGCATTTGCTTTAATTGCTTTTGCTCTTAAATCGGATATTTTTAAAGTCTGTGTAGATTCATCGTAGCGATTCGTGCGTATATCCTTCTGAAGTAAGGCTTTCAGATATGCTTGACGCTCGGGCGACAAGTTATCGTAGGATGAAGAATCCTGTTCTTTTGCAAGAACATTCAGCATAAATACCGCTTCGCGATGAAGCCAATCTGCCGACCAATCGGGAGCAACATAAGCACCGTGTCCCCAAACTGTGCCCATCTCCTGACCGCCAATTGATTGCCAAACACTTTGACCATCCATTATTTCCTGAGCGATGAAAAGCTGCTCGCCGCTGTCGCTTATCACCTTATTGGGTATCGGTGGTTTTTGAAGATATATCTCGTATCCAAAAATACCTAAAACGGAGAAGCTGCCCACCATCACGATGATAAAGCCAATCCAGAGTTTTTTTGTGTTCATATTAGTTGGTTTAAGTTAAACAATAATTGCTATTGTGATTTATAATTGAGTGAAAAGTGCCTAAAGTACTTCAAGTGCCTTAAGTGCCTAAAGTAGTTGCAGCACATAGAGTTCTAAAAAACCTTGCAGACCAAGACTCTAAAAATTGAGTTGCTATGGTTCCTCATACCTCGTTGCTTATCCTTCTCAATAAAGATTGATGTATTAGGCTCAACATTGAATATCTCCTTCTCGAATAATACTAACCCTGCACCTTCGAGAACAAAGAAAATCACATCGAAAGGATTTGCATGTAAGGCAATCTCTTCGTTTGGTTTAAGTGCAAGATGAACCAATTCGACCTTTTCGTTAGTAAACATCTTATGACCATCGAGGTTGAAGGGGACTTTTTCGGCGGTTTCTAGTGTAGTTAAGTGCATGGTTATTGGGTTATTGGTTATTGGTTATTGGTTATTGGGTTATTGGGTTATTGGGTTATTGGGTTATTGGGTTATTGGGTTATTGGTTATTGGGTTATTGGGTTATTGGGTTATTGGGTTATTGGGTTATTGGGTTATTGGTTATTGGTTACTGACTTCTAACTCCCGACTTCTGACTTCTGACTCCCGACTTCTGACTTCCGACTCCCGACTCCCGACTTCTTATACCACATCCAAACCCCAGTAATGATTAGAACAAGCATTGCAATACCAGCCAAAGGCACAATGAGAATATAGAAAAGACCAATGATAGGAGAATAAATTCTGCATGTATGAACCTCCTGTGCTAGATTCCAGAGTGGGAATGGGAATGAGTCTTTAACAATTTGAGGCATTTCAAAAACGTGTATATTAGGTTGAGTTGAAAAAATACCCTTGTCATAATCAAAGAAATATTCCTTCCCTGAATTATTCGAAAATCCTGCAATGGCAAAACTTCCGAATGGAGAGGAAAATCCCGAATTGACGTGTATTGGCTGTCCCGAAAAATATTCGGCAACCAAACCTGTGTATGGATTCCAACGGTAAGCACCACTAAAACTACCTACCAAATAATCACCATTATCCAATATCTCCAAAACATTAATACCCATAATACTTACAGGTGGCTCGACAGGAAATTTTTTGAGTGCAGATGTGAATCCATTACGACTATAATAAATCCCATCGGAAGTTGCCAAAAGGAAGATATCCCTTTGCTCATCGTATTTTATATCGCGGAGCTTATCGCTCCAAAATATCTCGTTAATATTATTAGGATTAGACCTTTGCGTTATAACTCCATTTACAACAAGTAGCAAAAACGGTGGACGAAGAAATATCCCTGTAAAACTTACAATTACTAGTAATATAGAAGTATAAATACCAATCTTGATATGCCAATTGTATGAGAATCGGGTGGTACGTTTTAAACGGCTTAACCTAATTTTATCTTTTACTCTTTTAATAATCTTAGGAAATAGAAAGTAGATTAAACCTGTAATGCTCAGGAAGAGCATTATCAATCCCATCAAATCAACCACCAAACGACCCGAAATACCAAGTATTTCGCCGCTATGAATTATCCAGAATAACCTAAAAATGGTAATCTTTGGCTTGCTCCCTTCAGGAACAATAAGTTCAACCTTAGTAAATGACAGGTTTGCATTATCAAGAGATGATGTATAAAGATGATTTCGTGTTAAAACGTAAAGTTTATCCTTAACCACTTCGAGTCCTGTAATGAATTCATCATCCTCCGAGAAAAATTGCTGTTTACTCCAACTTTGCTGTATTGTTGAATACCGATACAGTCCAAATCGTGTAGCAGCAAAATAATCGCCATTAGGCGTTTGGATTAAATCAAAAATCTTTCGTTGGTCGGAGCCTTTTGGAAAACCATTCATAAATGGCGTCCACTTCGATAATGCAGAATCCGTCAACCATACACCCGCACCACCATAAAACAGTATGGAGTCCTCTCCTACCTTTACATCTCCCTTTACTGATGCCAGATTCCAATTTTTAAGTGCATAGCTATTGGGAAGCCATTTGCGGTTAACATCAACCCCGCTAATTAATGAGCGATGGTTTAGCACTATACCCGATAGGGCAAAGAGAATAAAAAACAGCGTAAAGATTAACGCAAACCACTTATGATACTTCTGAAAGGACTTGTAAAGTCGGCTCATTGGGGGTTTTAGTTATTGGGTTATTGGGTTATTGGGTTATTGAGTTATTGGTTATTAGTTATTAGTTCATTGGCAAATTATCAAATTGCCGGCTCTTTAATCATCGTCAACAACATCTTGAACCGCTCAGTTGCATGAAGCGCATGCGAAACATTTGCAGGCATTATGATAGTTTCACCAACCTCCAAATCGTGTGGTTCACCACCAATGGTGATTTTTACCTTTCCGTCGAGAACCTGCACCATTGCATCGAAAGGTGCTGTGTGCTCGCTAAGACCTTCGCCTTTATCAAAAGCAAAAACAGAGATATTCCCTGTTGGTCGCTTTAGCACATTTTTACTTACAATTCCTCCGCTTGAATACTCAACCTCGTTGGTAAAGCGGAACTGTTTGCCTTTTGGAAATTCGTTTGTTGTCATAGTTTCTAAGTTTTTAACGCTAAGGCGCAAAGACGCTAAATTTTTTGTTGCGTCTTCGCGACGTTGCGTTGAATTAATTAACCTACTAATAATTTAATATCCTCGTCAACAGTTGTAATACCTGCAATTCCGAAAGTATCAACTAATACTTTAGCCACATTTGGCGATAGGAATGCTGGCAAAGTTGGGCCGAGATGAATATTCTTAACGCCTAAGTGAAGAAGCGCAAGAAGAACAATTACCGCTTTTTGCTCGTACCAAGCGATATTGTAAGCGATTGGCAGCTCGTTAATATCATTCAGTTGGAATACCTCTTTTAGTTTAAGAGCGATAACAGCTAATGAGTATGAGTCGTTGCACTGACCAGCATCCAAAATCCTTGGAATACCATTGATATCACCCAACTGTAGCTTGTTATAGCGGAACTTCGCACAACCAGCAGTAAGAATTACTGTATCCTTTGGAAGTTTCTGAGCAAAATCGGTATAGTACTCACGACCTTTCATACGACCATCGCAACCAGCCATAACGATGAACTTACGAATTGCACCACTCTTAACCGCCTCAACCACCTTATCGGCTAAAGCGAAAACCTGTGCGTGAGCGAATCCACCAATAATCTCACCCTTCTCAATTTCAATCGGTGCTTGACATTTCTTTGCTAGTTCTATTATCTCTGAAAAATCTTTCTGCTTGCCAGCAACTCTTTCAGGAATATGCTTGCTTCCAGGATATCCCGAAGCACCCGTAGTAAACACCCTATCCTTATAGGTTGCAGTAGAGGTTGGAGGTACAATGCAGTTTGTGGTGAAAAGGATTGGCCCGTTAAATGTAGTAAACTCCTCTTTCTGGCTCCACCAGCTACCACCGTAGTTACCTACAAAATGCTTGTATTTCTTAAACTCAGGATAATAATTTGCAGGGAGCATCTCGCTATGGGTATAAACATCAACGCCTGTTCCATCGGTTTGGGCAAGGAGTTCTTCCATATCCTTTAAATCGTGACCGCTGATTAGGATACCTGGCTTGGTGCCAACACCAATATTTACCTTAGTAATCTCAGGATTACCGTATGATGTGGTGTTCGCCTTATCGAGCAGAGCCATTGCAGTAACACCGAACTTACCTGTCTCCATTACAAGATTGATATTATCAGCAACGGTAAGGGTATCATCAGTTAGCTTTACTAAGACCTCTTGAATAAATGTATATAGAGATTTATCCTCAAAGTTTAAGTTATGAGCGTGTAAAACGTAAGCCGCTAAACCTTTTAATCCATAAAGAGTAAGCGCTCGGAGCGAACGAATATCCTCGTTTGGAGCATCAATCTTACTGTCGATTGTGAATGCTTTCGCTAAGATTTTCTCATCGCTCTGCTCATTCCATGTTAAGTATTCCTTTGAAGTTAGGTCAACCTGCACACCTGCTTTCTTAAGATTTGCTTTTATGGTTTCGCGAAGCGAAATGGCATCTCTTACCTTTTGAACAAATACATCCTTTGAAAAATTGGCATTGGTAATGGTAGTAAATAAACCCTCAGTAATAAAAACGTTAGCATTACCATAGTCTATTCCATTCTTCTTTGCCTCTAAAGTGAAATACGAAAGGCCTTTTAATAGATGAACAAATAAATCTTGAAGGTGTATAACCTCATCTGAAACACCGCATACACCCTTTGAACCTGTGCAGCCGGTACCTTTGGCTGCTTCCTGACATTGATAACAAAACATGCTCATTTCTTTAGATATTAGTTTTTTAGTTATTGGTTATTAAGTTATTGGTTATTAAGTTATTGGTTATTAAGTTATTGGGGTATTGACAATATTAAACCCACGTCGATTCAAGGATATCGCCTTGTAATCCAACAGTTGTAACCTTGATAGGAACTTTGCGGGTTGCTTTATCAGCAGCCATTTTTGCAAGTTGGACTAAACCGCCACAGCAAGGAACCTCCATTTTCATAATGGTAAGCGTATCAATCCCTCCCTCGTCAATCAATGCAGTAATTTTCTCAACGTATGTTTCCTTGTTAGAGTCAAGCTTAGGGCAAGCAATTGTAAGCGTTTTACCTTTTAGGTATTCGCTATGAAAACCTCCAAGTGAAAATGCAACGCAGTCAGCTGCAAGCAGTAGATTCGAACCCTTAAAATGAGGTGCATAAGGATTGATTAAATGCATCTGTATAGGCCAATGGGTCAGCTCCGATTTAGCAGAAACCATTCCTGCGCCAGCATTAGCTGGGGCATGGCTAAATGTGCGCTCGGCTGAGCCGGGGCATCCGCATGCACTTCCACCATGATTGGGTGATGCCACAAATACAGGTTTTGGAGGCTGTGGAGTTTTCATAGATGAAGGATTATGGCTATGAACTGCTTGGATTACCTCATCAACTTCAAAATTTATTTTGGCCCTATTCGCCAACATCCACTCTACACCCTGACGCATATACTCCTTTTGAGCGTGGTCTTTCAGATGTTTTAGGTGAGCAATAACGGTATTCTTACCATTCTCAACCATTTTCGAAAGAGTTAAAACCTCATCGTAGGCAGCGGCTTCGCGAGATTCAATCTCAATTGCACCCTCGGGGCACTCGCCAATACAAGCACCAAGTCCATCGCACATCAATTCGCTAATCATAACGGCTTTGCCGTCGACAATTTGTAACGCTCCCTCGTGGCATCCTGTAACACATAGTCCACAACCTGTGCACTTATCGCGGTCAATCTTAATAATGTCTCGTTTCATATTATAAAGTTTTTAGTTTTTCTTGCCTGATATATAACCTCTGTTTCTTGTTGCAAATCTAGAGCAACTCATTCTTGTAGAATGTAACATATGTTACAACAAAAAGTTTTAAAATAAATTAGTTGATGAAGATTAATTTAGCCTTGTAATAGTAATGGAAGGCTTAGGGCTGAAGGTTCTTTGCCTAATTTCATATTCTAGTGCATGATTATCCGTATATCCCTTAGCGGGCTGTAAACCCAAATTTTTCAGCCCAACGACAAGTGAAGCATTGCCTTGGGCAATGGTTTGTAAATTTTTCTATCGCCCTGAAAATTCAGATTAAGTTGGGCTTTCAGCCCGTTAAGAACAACAATAAAACATTGACCCAAGGCGTTGCCAAAAGCTATAATTTGCCCATTCAGGGCGCATTTAATAAACGCAGGTAAGAAAACGGATAAGCATTTTCTACTATTTACTTTCTATTGACTAAAACTATAATCCTGTATAGTTGAGGATGATTTATATCTTCTGTAGAAAAAATACTGAATAATAAATCCACAATAGATAATCTTTGTAAATTTATTTCTAATTTTGATGTACCTTTTTAATTTTTATCACTTAAAACAACTCGGAAACATGAATCATTTGATGCAAACTCTAGGTTTTGGCTCAGAGGACCGAAATAATGGGGTATCCTATAAGAAATACTTATTAAAGAAACAGATAATAGAGATCTTTTACAAAGAAGGAAATAAAACCATCCCTAAACTGTGCGAAATTACAAATAACAGTGTACCTAATATTACAAATTTATTAGGTGAATTATCGAATGACGGTTGGATTTGCAGCTTCGGTATGGGGCATTCAAAAGGAGGAAGAAAGCCAACTCTTTATGGGATTAATACTAATATAGGCTATATTCTTGGAATTGATTTAAGTCGACAATACACCAGAATGTGCATTTTCAATCTTCACAATAATTATATTGGCGAAATATTAGAATTGAACGAAGGTTTATCGAACTCTGGGAATATTCTCACATTTCTTAAAGAATCAGTAGACAAACTTCTTAATACAAACAACATACAAATTGAGCAAATACTTGGTATTGGTATTGCCATCCCTGGTTTTATTGATATTCGTAAAGGAGTTAGCTACAGTTACCCTCAGTTAGGGGATAAACCATTAAAAGAAACATTCGAGGATATACTTAATCGTCCAGTTTTTATTGAACACGATACCCGAACAATAGCCCTAGGTGAGAAATGGTTTGGTTTAGCCAAAAACATTACTGATGTTCTCTTCCTTAACATAGGCTCTGGAATAGGTCTTAGCATGATCTTAAACGGAAACTTATTTCGAGGCCATTCTGGGTTTTCCGGTGAATTCGGACACATCCAAATGGACCCTGAAGGGGAACTATGCTACTGCGGAAAGGTCGGGTGTTTAGAAACCGTTGCATCCGGGACAGCCATTGTAAAACGATCCAAGGAAATTATCTTAAAAGGTAAGAATACCCTAATCTCCAAAATAACCGACAACAATCCAGAGAAAATTAAACTCAAGACGATAATCGATGCGGCTAACCTAGGCGATCAATTTGCAATTGAACTATTGGAGGAAGCCAGTGAATATCTTTCAAAGGGAATTTCTATTTTAATCCATCTATTTAACCCAGAAGCCATTATTATTGGGGGAGAAATGGCTTATGCTGATTCACTCATTAAAGACCCAATTCAACAGAAAATAAGCAAATATACCATAACCCTCATGAAACAAGACACTCAAATCCTCGTTTCGCAACTAAAAGGAGAGGCAGCGCTCCTCGGTACATTACCCGTAGTGATGTCAAAGTTGTTTTCTGAGGAGTTTTCGTGATTTTCATAATAGTTATTGCTATAACCAACTATAAAGAAATTCCTGCAAATTTATGAGGATAGAATTAGGTTGATGAATGTAGTAATGTGGCAACAAATAATTGACTTTTCACTGAGAGATCATTAGGTTGTCAGTGAAACACAAAAAATAAGACAGGTTACATAAAGGTTTATTAGCATTAAGAAGATATATAGTTCTCCTTAGTAATCAGCAGTATTGTTTTTTTTTCGAAAGATTCTTTTTACTAAAAACAACTATGTTACAGACCCAATTCAAAATAGATTTTTTTCGATCGAACAATAACGAGAATCTTTCATTAGCCTTAATTGAATGCTTAAGTCAATTAAATAATCATTTGCTTTCATATAATGATTATAAAATTTTAAAATCAACATTACATTTTCAATCAGGCGGTAATTATAGCCAGGATATAATTACAATAAGATCAGTCCTCGATAACAATTTCCCAAATCATCAAATTCCGATTAGCATCGTCAATCAGCTTCCTTTAGGTGGAGGAAGAACCTGTTTGGAAGTATGGTTTGTAATTAATTGTGGAATCGATATTACTCTTCAACATAAAAGCAAGAATGGTAATAGACTCACATTGCTTGAATTTAATGGTTTTTCATGTTTAAAGGTTTCAGTTTACAGTCATGACCAAAAATTATTTGAGGATAATTTAAAAAAAGCGTTTGAAGATTTGCACATTATACTGAAAGATGAAGGTTATGAATTTTCAGATATCGTTCGTCAATGGAATTACATCAATGATATAGTGATTGAAGAATCGAACGAGATCGGCAAACATCAAAATTATCAGATATTTAATGAGTACAGAGCGTTATATTATAACCGTTCGGAATTTAAGTATGGCTACCCTGCTTCAACAGGAATCGGAATGAATAATGGGGGCATTGTGATTGAGGTTATAGCTCAAAAGGGTGAAAATTGCCTAATAGTTCCTTTACAAAACCCAAAACAACTCGATGCACATCATTATTCAGAAAATGTATTAAAAGGAGAATTACGAGAAAGGGTATTATCTCGACCGATGTTTGAAAGGGGGAAATATTGTGAGGCCAACGGCTTAAATTTATTATTTGTATCCGGAACCGCATCTATCATTGGAGAGGATACTATTCACATCGGAGATGTTAAAGGACAAGTTCATACAACCATCGACAATATTAATCTATTGATTTCAGAAATAAATCTGAAAAATCATGGTATTACTAAGAATGAAAAGATTCAAATATTAAGCTATGTGGTGTATATAAAATATGCTAGCGATTTTGAAGCCGTTCAATCAATATGTAAACAATATTATGGAGATACTCCTGCAGTTTTTTTACTTGCTGACATTTGCAGGAATGAGTTACTCGTTGAGATAGAAGCCAATTATCAGCTGAGGGGTTAAACCGTTTAATGTATATAGAAATTTGCAACTCTGCTTTTTATAAAAAACAGGGCATTGAAATTTTCATGAATCCAAAATCACTTAACATGCTAATAAAGTGCCTAAAATGAAGAGTTTGGGATTAAAAAAGAAAAAGAGGCTGTTTAAAAAGTCAATAATAGTTTCACGCAAATCTTGCCTGCCGGCAGGCAAGGTTTGCGTGAACCCCGCAGGGCTCAACGAAGTTAAATGGTCTTTTTAGACATCCTCTTTTTCTTTTCAATCTGACAAATATGCCTATTCAAGATATACTTTTTTCGTAAAAACCTGTTTATTAATGTTTTGTGCTTTTACTATATATATACCCTTGTTAGGAATAGCTATTGTTTGTTGTCCGCCACTGAGTTCTTTCTGCAAAACTAATCCCCCTGTAAGATTATAAACCTTTACATTAATGGCTTCGCCTGCATTAATATAAATATTTCCCTGAAAACCTCTGATCTCTGGTTCGCTGGTCATTACATTTACAGGCGTTATTTCTTTGGTTACAAGACCCGACGACTTCAGCCCTGATGTAGTTACAATTTTAATCTCTGCAGCCGATGTGTACTGATTACCATTCACTTCTGATTTGGCAACAAGCTTAACGTATCTTCCAGTTTTAGCTGTAAATGTTACCTTTTTTTCGCCAGTACTTTTAACCCATGTTCCAGTTTTAACATACGATCCCCAGGTTGCATTATCCGTACTGACATAGATCTCGTAGTTCTTTATCATACCATTTGTACCAACCTGTCGTGGTAAATAGTTTAGGCCGGTAATAGAATAGCTTGCTCCCAGATCGAGAGTGATGTAGTGGGGCAAATTCGCTATACCATTATACCATTTAGTGTGCCAAATGGTTGAATTATTATTGTCAATCGCATTCACGGCTGCTCCGTTTTCACCAACAGTTTCCTCACTGTCAAAGGCTTTTACGGTTGTTACGGTTGAACCACCACCAACGGTTGCTGTTTTACTGCTAGTCCTACCCAGAATATCTTCGAGAATTACCTCTACGGTAACTCCGCTTGATGCACTTATTGATTTACTCCTTGCTTCTGAGGCAATAGCCGAAGCGACCTGTGTTCCATTCACTTTTATGGTGTATTTAAACTGAGGAGTACTTGAGGCAGGAACGTTCCAGCTCACAGAAGATGTTGTTGCGCTTGTAATAGTAAAAGCAATTGCCAAGTTTGCGGGAGAAGTACCAGGGTTAACATTGAAAGACACAGGAGGTAAACCTGTAAACGTTTTGGCAGTAGAACCTCCAGCCTGCATATAAACACCACCACCAGTTAATCCTGCATCATATGCAGTACGGTAATTATATGAACGACCACCAGAGGCAGCATCACCGCTATTTATGCTATACGTGTAGGTAGTCATTGGAAGCCATGTGCCATCCGTTTTTCTTTTAAAGCCATCCTTGATCTCCATTTTCCTTACATTTTGACCAGTGCTTGACCAGTCCTCAAGGAAAGAATAGGTTGTTCCATTGAAATATATTCCACCAACAGGATAATCCATAGTAACCAAATGGGTCCATTTGTCTCCGCTTATGTCCCTTACCCAATATCCAAAATAGGTATGATTACCAACATCCCATCTTCTCGTTGCAAAGGAATACCATTGCCCTAAAGTCCATCCTAACGTTGAATTCATTGATTTAAGACCAGTTCCCTCCCCTCCAAAATTTTCAACAACAGTACCAGATCCAACGTAAGCGGCAGTAATTGTCTGGTTATTACTCGCATCCCATATTGAATAAATATAGCAATGTCCTTTATCTGGAGAATCCTGAAAGCCGGAATAACCTCCATTTTCATTATTGGTAAAACCAAACCTATTTACGCAAAAATAGGTACAGGCTGTTGTTATTGAGGCTCGAGCCGTTTTAATAATAATGTCGCCTTGTGCATTATCATTTGGCGTTTGATACATCGAAAGAGCAGAATTTTGTGCATCAACGCTTGCTGCAAACCCAATTGCCAGAAAGAAAATAATTATTTTTAATTTCATAGGTCAATTTGTTTAAATTAATACTATAATTCATTATCTTTAGTAATTACTGGGTACAATTTACTATTTTATTTATTATAATAAAACAACTTATTATATTTTTTTATATACATTATAGAATTAATCTTATTTTTCTAAATCAATTAATCTATTTGTAACTATTGTTTCACAAATCACAGAGAAATAATCTTGAAACAGCTTAGCAAACTGGCTTACGGTATGCAATGCCAATATTTTTTTATTGAATAATCATCTCCGTGTTTCTCTATTTTCTCTGTGTTCCCCGCCTGCCTGAGCTCGGCGGGCAGGTCCGTGGTTTTTTATTTCGCCTACTGTTGAATAGTTATATCTATTTGTATTTTTTTCCAAAATAAAACCTCCCTATTTGAATATTCCAAGCCAAAATTAAATACCCTCAAATAGCAAACAGAAATAAAAACCACAGTAGTTCAGTAGTATAAGAATTAAAAAATCTGAGTTTATAATGGGATACATGAATAAAGCATACTCAAATTTATAGTTAGAACAGTTGTAGATATGTAGATTCTTGAAGTTGTAGCTTTTTTACAAACAAAGAATTAGTTAGCGCAAAAATCCTTTAAACTATCCTTTGCTGGTTTGTAACCGTTATCCGCTGATTTTATAATTGCTTCGCATGCTTCTTTTTGCTTCCCTATCTTTTTTAAGGCAATAGCCTTATAATAGTATACTTCACCTCCAAAATAAATGTTGTTTTTTATTATTCTCTCGGTTACATCGTTCATTAAATTGTAATCCTTAATTCTCACGCACAGTGCCATAATTTGCTGAAAATCTTTCAAATTATCATTGATGATTAATAATTGCAGGTAGTCGTTTATCGCGTTGTAATAGTCTGCATTGTCCTCTAGGATATGTGATCTATAGTTCAGCGCATCAACATTACGAGGTTCTATTTCCAGTACTTTATTAAGGTTGTTCAATGCTTCTACTCGTTTGCCTGTTTGCAAACACAAGATTGCCTTGGCATTGTATGCCATGGTCTGATCGGGGCTAAGATTTGTGGCTTGATTAAAATACTGCATTGCCTCTTCGTTTTTATTGGATTTCGCCAATGCAACACCAATATTAACTATAGTCATGTAAGCGCGATCGTTCAGTTCGAGCGATTTATTATAGTCGTTCAATGCCTCCTCTGTTCTTCCTGTCCTAAATTTTATTAACCCCCTATTGTTATAGGCCATGAAAGAATATGGGTTAAGTTCAATCGCTTTACTAAAATCATTAATCGCTTTTTCCGGCTGCCGCACATCACCGAACGCAGTACCTCGTGAAATATAGTAGGCTGCCATGGTTGGCTTTAGTTTGATTGCCAAATTGAAATCGGCAAAAGCTTTATCCGTCATTCTCTTCTTCATATAGATATCAGCACGGCCTACTAATGCCTCTGGATTCTTCTGATCACCTGCGAGTAATTCATTGAATAGCCCTAATGCTTTATCTATATTATTTTTCTTAGCATGTATCTGTGCCATACGGAGTTTAAAATCGTCACCCTCCAAAAAAGCAGGTACTATTTCTAACTTGGTATCGGGTGGCACATTTACAAATTCGGGAATATTGGCAGCCTTTCCATCTATGACAAATTTTTCGAGCAATATTGGTGGAGAATCGTTTCCTCTCTCGTCAATATGTGTGAGAAAAAGTTGCGTATAGGGGCCATTTGCCTTCGAAGCAAAAACAATCCATTTTCCATTTGGCGACCACGAATGCCAAGAGTTCATATTATTGGTATTACAATTCATCAATCGTGGTTCGCCGCCCTCCGCTGGCACAATGTATAATTTAGAGTCTTTCTGTAAGAGCATAAAACTTTCGGCTTGTGTAAAAACCATCCATTTTCCATCGGGCGATATTTTTGGAAAAAAATTACTTTTCCCATTAATTGAGGCTCCTTTTACAGGTTGCGCGACGCCTCCATTACCATTATTAAATGGAATACGGTATATATCGAATTTAAAGAGTTTTTTCCGCTCAATAAAATTGTTCAGAAAATTATTGTAAGTAGTATTACTTAGCGCCACAGAGCCGTGTTGAACTCCGCTCTCCTCAAACATAGCCGCTTTCGCTTTACAAAAATATATATATTCACCATTAGGACTCCAGGCAGGGTTGCTATGCACAAATACTGTATCATCAGCACCATTTAGCGCAAAAAATCTATTATTTGCCTTGCTATATACCGCTAATATTCCCTTAAACGGAAAGAAGAGCTGCGAGTATTCCATATTATTAAGGTCAACAAATATCTCACAATCTTTAAGAGTGCTAACAACATTGCCCCCATCGGGTGATACTTGCGATAACAACCCATAGGTGAATTCTCCTTTCTGAAAATCGCTCCAGTTTATAATGTCAGTTTGGTTTAACGGGGTTGTCTTGTTCAATTTGGCAATAACATAAGCACCTTTTTCGTCGCGGGCATCCACGTCCATGGCCAATGTAGCACCATTGCCCGAGAACGAATGACAATTACCGCAAACTGGCATGTTTTCAAGGGCTGCAGGTGCTGGATTGAGATCAGATATATTACCAAGATGCCAACTCACTTTTTCGAGATTTTCGCGTGCAAATTTAAAAGGTAGTGGTACTGCCCTATAAAATATCGGAGCGCTTACCGAGTCAGTAGAGGTTGACATCTCTACACTTGCTTTTTTTGAATTGTCTTTATCAAGCACCTCTATTGTAGCACTTTTTGCCTGTGTAGCCTTTTTTATTGCGGACCATTGCTGTTCATCTATTTTTAGGTAATTCAAGTGGCTTTCGGTGTTGAAGATTATCTCACCGGTATTACTTGTAATTGTTATTTTATAACCACTTGTATTCGTTTGGTTATTACTCCATCGTATAGTGGGCGATGAAATATCAGGAGGGAAAATGCTACCATTGACAGGATAGTTTATAACGATTACTTCGGGGGTTATCGCTGAATTACACGCTGTCATCAGCAATAAAGCAAACATTAGATATCTGATTCTCATTGTATTTATCAATTAATTTATACCCTTTAAGCTTGCAAAAAACCAATTACCACAGAACGATGAATATGTGATGCTGTCTATCCAAAACTTATGACACTTCCTACATCTCCTTTGCATTCTTTCGATTCTAGAACGGCAACTCAAGAGCAACAATAATAAACATTCAATAGATTTTATATTGGTTAAGCATCAGATATTAAGAATCAACATTGATAATCGTTAATGTATAATCTAATCGGTATAATGTTTAATTACCCTGAACTTCAATCGTAATTAATCTATTGTATTTCAGCATAATGTCATTTACGCTTTGCAAAACGACATTGATTTACTTGGTCGAATATTTGTCAATCAATGTACCGTCCGTTTTGTGAAGTTCTGCGCTAATATTATTCTCATCAACATAAACTTTTATATAAGTTGCACCTTCCCCATTGTTTCTATAAAAAGGGCCTCCACCTATAACCAAAGCATAATTCCGCTTTTTATCCGGTTTATAGATTTTAGCCCTATGCGTGTGCCCACATATAAGTATATCTATATTCGCCTCATTCAATATGGGAGTAATTTTTTTTGACAGCTCTGCTTCGGCGTAGTCTTCTTCTGAATCTGATTCATTAACATTAATTGGTATGTGCGAACAAACGATGCGATGTTTTGCCGATTTCCATTCATTCGTTTTTATTATCCCCTTTATCCATTCAGATTGCGCCAAACGATATTCATCGTAATCGGCCAATCCGTAGTAATATTGATTAGTATCGGGTTTATCTTCACCTGTATCTAGAAAAATAAAATAGGTATTACCCCAAACAAATGAATAGTAGTACAATCCATTAGGTGTTTCGATGTATTGTTTCAGCATTCGTGAAAAAGCTCCTCGCGTTTCATGATTTCCCCTTGTATAAAAAAAGGGTTTATTCCCGGCAAAAGTTGTTGCGGATGATTGGCACAAATTGTTTACTATTTGCTCTTTAGAGACTATATCATCCATTATATCGCCATTGTAACAAACAAAACTGAAATCAGGATTTTTATTACACACGCTATCAAAGTATTGCGGATAATCATGGACATCGTTAAATGCTAAAAAGCTAAATTCTTGAACATCTTTTGCAGGCAAGGTAAATGAATAGGTGGGGCTTGCAATAGTATCTCCATATCTCACCCAATATGGTTCATATACATTTATTTCTATCGAAACCGCTTTGTAGTAATACGTTTTACCTGGCATTAGATTTGAAAGCCTTATTCTTTGAACTGGCATATTTGCATCAATCTGACCATCATGAGATGATATGGCTTTTTGATCAAGGTTCATCGTTTCGCCATATTTTATATACGATTTGCAAATTTTATTAGTAACCCACATAACAGAAACGCCTTCGTTACCCATATTTTGAAGGTAAGGTAATGAAGCAAATTCAAAGCGTGAATACTCTTGGGCTGTTATTCTTAGGTTAAATAATAACAATATGTATATCAAATACATAGCACATGTTGCCGGATTTCTATTGTTACCAATTTTGCTAATCACGCTAGGCTTTCTGAATATAAAACTCACTTGGTTTTCAGAAGAATCGTAACACCTGTTTATGTGCGAATCGTTATTGTGGTTTCGCTTTTTTACTATCATATTTCTTTTACTTATTTAAAATTAGGTAACTATTCACCACGGAGAAACGGAGGGCACAGAGTTTCACAGAGAAAATATTTATGTTTTTCGTGTTAGTGATTCTTTTGCATTTTGATACTCAGTCGTTTTTTTATAATTGCCTCTCCCGATAAATCGGGACAAGTTGTGGTTCTCCTTGCTCTCCGTGTCTCCGTGGTTTTTGTTCAATTCGATTACTGCTGAATAGTTACAATCTGCCAAATAGAATTTGTTAAATTCTCAAAACAAGAGTGCAAACCCTCTACAATCAAATATTATGGAAGTAATGAGAAATCAATATTTGGAGCAACTCCATTTGCGATACGAGTAAGGGAGCAATCGATAGGTGTTGTCTCATTAAAAAATCCACAATTCCGTAAAAAGAATTGGTTTTCTTGGATCCCTCCTGAATAATCCAAGCGAGCCTTATCGCGAGCAGTATTGTCAGCAGAAAATGTTGCGCTTGTCAGCTCGTGCCATCGATTATTTGTATCGTACACCCACTGATTCCCATAACAAGCCATTCGTCCTAATGGTCCAGTTTGTGTCTCGAAGTTCTCCAGAAATGAGTAAAGACTCTTAGCATAGGTGTTGGTAAATGGTCTTCTCCATGATGCTATAAGTTGCCACGCTCCAACTTCAGGGGCAAAGAAGTAGGCTGTGTAATCTGTTTTATTATCCTCTAATAGCACGGGTTCTACCTTTAGCAGAAACTTGTATGTATTGCTTGATTTCCAATTGTATATCAAATAGCTTTGACCTCCTGAGCCCTCGTTTCCAAAATCATTAATGGCAACATCATTGCCCTTCTTTCTTAGCACAACCCTGTATTCTGCAGGGATTTCGCTAGGATTCTGGGTATCGTAGGGACTCCAGACAGAGAACAAAACCCTTCGCTCACTCGAAGAGTTTACCTGAAAACCAAAATACCCTTGAGCAAAACCGTTGGCCATAAAATATGAACCAATAACATCATTTCCTGCTGGTACGTTTACCTCATTGTAAAACCAAACGACATCGGATGCCTGTTGTGGCACTGAATAGTTAAGATGAACCGATGGCCCACGACGCCCCCAATAGAAATATTCCTCATTTGCATAGTGAACTCCATTCTTAGTGGCCTCTCCCCCTAAAAGAATATCGCTAATCTCGGCAAAATTTCTTCCTACCTTTTTTTCCCCAACAATATCTACATAGTAGTATCCGGGCGATGGGATTGTGTAGGAGCCAATGTAAACCGACTTAAACTCTTTGCTACTCACTTCAACATCCTTACTTTCAGCACCAAACATTGCTTTAAGCACCGATGTTCCTTCTTCTACCCTAGTTCTAATCCCAATATCGATCTTTCCTGTAACCTCAACCCTGAAATAGGTTCTAATGATTTGACCACTACTCACCCAATCATCATTACTAAAATCAAATACCTGTTGACTTGGGCTATCAGGGCTTATAAAGAACCAACTATTTCCCTGAGATGGGATTCGAATGCTCATTATAGGGTCTGGTTGCGAATCATCCGCTTTATTACAAGCCATATTCAAATTAATGAATAATAGGCAAATCGGGAATAGTGAAATGCAATTAATTTTATTCATACAAGCAGCAATTTTTAGTTATTAATATCATTATCTATCTGAAGTTAATTATATTATTTTAATAATAGATTTAATCTATAAATTTTCATCCTGCAAATTTTTCTATATATAATATAAGGTATATTAACTCACGATTCACATTTTAATTTTCTATGATTATGATATTATATATCTGATTGTTAGTATATATATTTTTTCTAATAGCATTAACCACAAGTATAAGCGTTCAGTATATCTCAACCATTCGATTTTCATGCTTGACTTATTATTACTATAATGCTGTATATCTGATATATAAATGAAATAACTCAGCCATTTTGATAATTGCAATCCTCGAAACAAAGTTATAATTTATAATCACTTATCATTCGTCATTAAATTATATTATTTATTTATTATTTCTTTTAATTATTCTTTTAATTATTTTTTTTATTATCTTTATCGGGTTGAAATACTTTATTTATTTACATTAAAATAACCGAACCCATTGTAATTTCTTAAAAAGATAAACTAAACGAATAAAAAAATAGGATTCGTCACTCCTATAATAAACACCTTAATTATTAATAGTATAGAAAGATGTTCCGATAACAAAATGAGTTTGCTTATTAAAAAATAGGTAACTATTCAACAGTAATCGAATTGAACAAAAACTAAGGAGAAACAGCCCGTCCCGATGTATCGGGATGAGCTGTTTCTCAGTGGTGAATAGTTACAAAAATAGATATGAGATTTCAATAACCCTTAAATAAATAACCCTTAACAATTTAATTACAAACCTAAAATTGATTAATTATGAGAAAACCAAAATTTTCATTATGAGCCTATATGTATGCCTTAATGTGCCTGATTTTTCTATTAGGCAGTTGTAAAAAGGAAGACACCTAGGGGTGTTAAAATTAATCCTTAATTATTATTCGAGAATACTAATTATTTACTTACATGCTATCAGAAGTTATTCATAATTATTTCCCAAAAAGTAGAAATTCAGAAGTAATCCCATTCGGCAACGGGCACATCAACGATACCTACAAACTTGCGGTTAGCAATATGCCTCAAGATTTCATTCTGCAACGAATTAATACGGATGTTTTCAAGAATCCTCAGGGTATAGTTGATACACATCTAAAGTTGCAAAAGTCAATCAGAAAATATTCTGATTCTTTAACCATTGCCGAATTGATACCAAACACAAGTGGCAATTTCTTAACTATCGACCAGAGAGGTAATGCATGGCGGGTTACAACTTTCATAAACGATTCATATACTATTGATGTTGTTGATGAGGATTGGCAAGCCTTTGAGGCAGGCTTCGGGTACGGATGGTTTGCTAAAGCCTGCAGTGAATTCAATGCTTCAGATTTCAAAGAAGCTATTACTGACTTTCATAGGTTATCGTTCCGGGTTAACCAGCTGAATGAGGCTATTCATCTGAACAAAGCTGGGAGGCTAGAGTCTGTCAAGGATATAGTTAATTTTTATAAGGAACGTGAAGCAAAGCTCAGTAAGATAGAATCATATGTTGACGAAGGAATAATTCCCCTTAGGGTTGTTCATAACGATACTAAAATTAACAACCTACTCTTTAGAAACAAAAAAGTTTCTGCTGTAATAGACCTCGATACCGTTGGCCCAGGTATTCTTTTCTACGATTATGGTGATGCACTTCGCACCTCGGCCAATAGCGCACTTGAGGATGAAAAAGATTTAAGTAAAGTTCATTTTAACATTCAGGCATTCGAGGCATTCACCAAGGGCTACATAACACAGGTCGATTCGATTATCACCAAATCCGAGATTGAGAATTTTCACCTTGCACCTATTCTAATGACCTATATTATTGGAATACGTTTCCTAACAGATTACCTTAATGGGGATACCTACTACAAAGTAGCTTACCCCGATCATAATATCGACAGGAGTAAAGTACAAAAAAAACTTATTGAATCCATTGAATACCAAGAAAATCATATAAAAAATATTATTGAAAAAACGCTCCTGTCTGTTCATGTATAACACTAATAATGATGCAACCATCAACATATAATCATAGAGGTAAGCATATGGAACAAGTAAGCATAGTATTAACCATTTTTAAAAAGACATAAACAATGAATAAAATAATTTTCAAACTCAATTTTGCATTATTTGTTGTGCTGATATTTGCCATAACAGCATGTAATAATAGTTCAACCAAATCCGACAAGCAACCATTCACAGCAGTTGATGTATTTCAAACACAACCCCGTCCTGCCAACCAAACTCACGTTTTAGAATTAAGAGCAGATCCAATAGATACGGTCAGGGTGGCCATTATAGGTTTAGGGATGAGGGGACAGGGTGCAGTTAGCAGGTTAAGCTATATTCCTGAAACAAAAATTGTTGCCCTAGCCGATGTTGTGCCATCAAATGTCGAAATGGCTCAAAATACATTAAAAGAAATGGGGCGTCCCAAAGCCGATGGATATACAGACACGGAAGACTGGAAAGAGATCTGCAAAAGGGAAGATATAGATCTAGTTTATATCTGCACCCATTGGGATTTACATACACCCATTGCTGTTTATGCTATGGAGAATGGCAAGCATGTAGCCTCCGAAGTTCCTGCTGCTCTTACCATTGAACAGGCCTGGCAATTGGTAAACACAGCCGAAAAAACCCGTAAACACATGATGATGCTCGAGAACTGCAACTACGACTTCTTCGAAATGGCTACATTAAACATGGCTCAACAGGGTTTGTTCGGAGAGATTGTTCATGCCGAGGGTGCATATAATCACGATCTCAGATTTCTTCTGTTTGATGAAAAAACTGGGTACTGGGATATGTGGAGGCTAAAACACAATGAAAAAGCAAATGGTAACCTCTACCCTACACATGGTCTTGGGCCCATAGCTCACGCATTAAATATTCACCGAGGCGATCGGATGGAATATTTAGTCTCCGTATCAAGCAATCAATTCGGGCTAACCGAATACGCAAAAGAGAAATTTGGCGAAGATTCTGAATACGCAAAAAAGAACTATATGAAGGGCGATATGAGCACAACAATCATCAAAACGGCAAAAGGTAAGACCATGATGATTCAGCACAATATCACTAACCCAAGGCCTTATAGTCGTATTCATATGATTAGTGGAACAAAAGGTTTTGCTCAAAAATGGCCTCTAACAGGCATCTCCCTTGATCCCAATGGTCATAGTTTTCTTTCCGAGAAAAGCTTGGATTCACTGCTAAGCAAGTATGAGCATCCAATTGTAAAAGAGGTAGGTGAGAAAGCCCGTCAGGTTGGTGGTCATGGTGGTATGGATTTTATTATGGATTATCGTCTCATTTACTGCCTGCACAACGGACTCCCTCTAGATCAGGATGTTTATGATGCAGCCGAGTGGTCCTCAATCATTGAACTATCAAGGGTGTCGGTTGCTAACCAAGGGATGCCTGTTAAAATTCCAGATTTTACAAGGGGGGCTTGGGATGAATTAAAAACAGTAAAATATTATACTAAATAATATTTTTTCGGTAAATGGTAATCGGATTGATCTCTTTATTTATAGTTCATCAGGTTAATCAGTATTTTTTACCATTTTTTTTCATAGAGGTTTTAGGTTTAATGCGGTTAGACTTCTTCGGGTATAACCCTTTGGTTGTACCTGAAGTTGTTTATCCTAATTGCAAGTTTAGCTGTGTTTTACATATACAAGGAGATATGCTAATTGCCTGTAGCAAAAAGTTCTCGAAAAGCATTAGTAGGTAGCGTTTTGTGGAAAAGTCAATGCTTTAGTTAAAATGAATTCAAACTTGCCTTTACGTTTTTTTGATGAAGAACCTCGAAAGCCCGGACAAAATCATGTTCTGGAGTTAAGGTGTGACCCCCTTGAGAGGGTTCGGATAGCCTTTGTTGGGCTTGGTATGCGTATGGTCACCACCCTCAAGCGTTTTGTTCATATTGATGATGTTGAAATTGTTGCCCTTTGCGATATTTCCCATGAGAAATTAATTAGTGCAAGGCAGTTACTCAAGGAATATTATCAAGCTAACGTTGCCCTCTATTTCCACGAAGAGGATTGGAGAAGGGTTTGTGAGCGGGATGACGTGGACTTGGTTTATATATCTACTCACTACGATTTACATGTACCCGTTGCGGTGTATGCCATGGAGTGCGGTAAACATGCAGCAATTGAAGTTCCAGCAGCCACTACCATAGAGGATTGCTGGAAATTAGTTAATACTGCCGAGATAACCCGCCGTCATTGTATGATGATGGAGAACTGTAACTACGGCGAATTCGAGATGACCACCCTAAACATGATTCAGCATGGAATACTCGGCGAGATAATCCATGGTGAGGGTGCATACATCCACGATCTGAAAGAGCTTATATTCGATAACGTGGGTGGATACTGGAATATGTGGAGGTTGAAGTATAACGAGCAACAGAATGGGAATATCTACCCAACCCATGGATTAGGTCCTGTTTGCCATGCAATGAATATTCATAGAGGTGATGCCCTCGATTACATGGTATCAATGTCTTCCAATCAGTTCAACCTAACCCAGTATGCACAAGAGAAATTTGGTTCCGATTCCGTTTTCGCTCAAAGGAACTACAAGAATGGTGATATGAACACCTCTATCATTCGAACAAAAAAAGGGAAAACCATTCTACTACAACATGATATTACAAGTCCTAGACCGTACAGTAGAATTCATCTGCTAAGCGGTACTAAAGGATTTGTGCAAAAATGGCCAAAAAAAGGAATGGCTCTCGCTCCAAATGGGCTAGATTATTTAGAGGATAATAACTTAAACGAGTTACTAAACACCTATGAACATCCCATTCGGAAGCTATTAAACCCAATTGTTAACAGATTGGGTAAAGATATTCACGAGATCGCTAAGAATGAGGGTATGGATTACATAATGGACTATCGGTTAATCTATTGTTTAAGGCATGGACTACCTCTCGATCAGGATGTATATGATGCAGCGGAATGGTCCTCTATCATTGAACTATCGGAAAAATCTGTTGATAATTTCAGTATGTCAGTAAAAATCCCCGATTTCACAAGAGGGGCTTATAATGAAATCGACAAAATTACATATTACTTAAAAGATTAAGCAAGTAACGCAGAGCGTAACAGGTCAAAAGTATTTACTAAAAAGGTCAATTATTAAGGAAGAAATAGTTGACCTGAACTAGTGTTATGTTAATCATACGATGACGTAATAGCATTCAGGGCTATAACCGACGGGTTAACCCGTCGGTTAAAAAAACGTAATAATACATACTTAACATAACACTAGTCCTAATTTTCGATAACCCTTTAAGAGTTATCAATTTAAAGGGTCTAGACTTATATATATATTCAACACAATATTTTCCAAATCAAACACAATCAATACATTATAACAAGGTTATGACATCAGCAAATTCACTTAAAAGCAGTCAAGCCAAGACTGTTTTCACTTCTAGCGTTGAGAAAGCGTTTCTCAATGCATCCGGATTACCTAATCCTTCAACACAAATACCATACATCTGTGTCGATAACTTTCCCAAGTTAGGGTTACTCACATCGTTAAGATTTTTGGAATGGGTAACAGAAAATCCTATGGGGGTAATTAGCCTACCAACAGGAAAAACCCCTGAGTTTTTCATCAAATGGACAAAGTTCCTTCTCGAAAATTGGGATAACGACAGCGGCAGAGCCTTAAAGAGCCAGTACGGCTTCAACCTGAAGCAGAGACCAAACTTAAAAAATCTACAATTCATTCAGATTGATGAGTTCTACCCTATTAGCTCAAAGCAGAAGAACAGCTTCTACGATTACGTATTGAATTATTACATTAAAGGATTTGATCTCGACCTCAATAATGCTTTACTAATTAACTGTGATCAAATTCCCTTAGTCGATGGTAAACACTTTAACGAAATTTTTCCCGACCTACGAGTTGACCTATCGCTCCGTTACCGTGAATGCAGATCGAAGATAGAGGAAAAACAGCAAAAATCAATTTTCATGATCGATAGCTGGTGCAGTGATTACGAACAAAAGATAAGGGACAAGGGTGGTATTGGGTTCTTCCTCGGAGGACTTGGCCCCGATGGCCATATTGCCTTTAACGTAAAGGGTTCAGACATCCATAGTACTACAAGATTAACGGAAACAAATTTCGAAACCCAAGCTGTTGCGGCTTCTGATCTTGGAGGTATTGAGATATCGAAAAATCGTCTTGTAATAACCATTGGACTCGAAACAATTAGCTACAACCCAGATTCAGTTGCAATTATTATAGTTGCGGGTGAAGCCAAAGCGAGAATGGTTAAGGATGCCCTTGAAAACCCTATATGCAATTTATACCCAGCAACCACACTATCAAAACTCTCAAATAGCCGATTTTACGTAACTTCTGGAGCGGCAGTTCAATTAAATGATACAATCGATAGGTATTTTAAGACTCAACCATGGTCATCTGCCAAAACCGAGCATGCCATTATCAACCTATGCAAGAAAATTGATAAGTATGGCCATAATCTCACAATAGATGATCTGAATCAGAATGAACACTGCAAACTTATCCCGAACCTTACAGGGGATACAGTAAAGTTGGTTTGTGACAGCATCGAGAAAAAGATTTTCAGGGGGATGCAGTCGGAAAAGAATCAGGTTTTCTTACACACAGGACCTCACCACGACGATATAATGCTGGGAATCTTACCTTTCATTACAAACCATATCCGTATTCAATCCAATAAGTTCCACTTCACCGTGCTCACCTCTGGCTTCACGGCAGTAACCAATAAGTTCGTGATTGATATATTAAACGAAACGAAAGAATTGCTTGATATCAACACGATACAAATGGTAAATTATCCTGACTTTTTCGAGAAGGGCTATAAGTATAAATTCGATAAGGATGTGTACCACTACTTAACAAAAGTAGCTGCGGGTGACTACTCCCAGCGTCGCAGGGGGGTTTGCCATAGAATTGTTAGAGCATTAGTAGATATTTATGCAATCCAAAACAAGAAACAATTGTATCAAGTTATTGATAGCGTTCTGCAAACTCTTATGAATAGCTACAATGGAGAAAAGAATCCACCACAGGTTCAACGGCTTAAAGGGATGATTCGGGAGTTTGAGGAGGAATTGGTTTGGGCTCATTATGGAGTTCAAGTTCAGAATGTACACCATGCCCGTTTAGGATTTTACAAAGGTGATATTTTTACTGAACAACCCGAAACAGAGCGCGATGTTGAGCCCATACTCAATATGCTAAGGGAGATAAACCCAACGGTTGTTAGCCTCACCTTCGACCCAGAGGGCAGCGGTCCAGATACCCACTACAAAGTTCTACAGGCAATTGCAGAAGCTATACGTTTATGGAGTTTAGAAAAGGATCTGACAGGATTACGAATTTGGGGATATCGAAATGTTTGGTATCGCTTCAACCCTGTTGAAGCAAATATTATATATCCCGTTTCACTCGAAACTATGGCATCAATGAACGAGTCATTCAGTGCTTGCTACGTTAGCCAGGTTGAAGCTTCATTCCCCAGCTATGAACTCAATGGGAAGTTCAGTGCTTTAGCCCAGAAAATCTGGGTTGATCAGCTACAGGATATTCAGCTGTTAATGGGGAAAAACTACTTCTACCAGAATTCTCATCCTCAGATCAGAGCGAGCCATGGATTGCTTTACGTAAAAGAGATGACTGTTGATGAGTTTCTTTCTTCTGCTCAACAATTAAAGAAATCCATGGAGGGAATGGTGGAATAGCAATCTTCTGTCAAATCCAAACATGTTAACACCCTAATTTACAAGTATATTTTACAATCGAATTAACCAGTAATATCTTGTAAATGAGATAAAAAACAACACAAACAACCCTTTAATACTTGGTTAAGGGTTGTTTGGTTGATAATTATTGTTAAGGTAATCAATATTATTCTACTTTGACAGATTGAGAATAATCTCAGTTAATGTCGGTTAAGACTGTTTGCATGACTCTGAATACTTTTGTGGCGATATAGCCTGGGTTAGCCACCATATTACAAAACCATAATGGAATGCTAAGAAGGGATTTTGTCGTACACCCGATCTTACCAATCTAGCCAAAGGAATACAAAAAGGGCTAATGGCATTCATTGGCGGCAATGACACACGACAGATAGCTGCAATAATTTAGGTAATTTAACCGCTGAGGCGCTGAGAACCCTAAGTAAAACAAACATACCTGTATCAGTCATTACTTTTTATTACTTTTATAGCAAATATTATAAAAGTAATGCAAACCGACAACCGTCCTAATTCTGAGGTCTTTATTGACCTTTTTACCGAGATTGAGCAAAAGCTTAAAGAGATTTGTGGGGATACCTACCATTCAAATTTCTCGGAATTACTCCGTAGAGCACGAAATATCAACCCAATTTTACATCAATTCGCAAACGATTTGCGGGAGTACGCCCAGCTGAGGAATGCTATTATTCATACCCGTAGGGAGAATTTTATCATTGCCGAGCCACACAATGATGTAATTAAGGAGATTAGGCGTATCCGTAATTTGCTGTATAACCCTCCAAAAGTCTCAAGCATAATTAAAGGCGTGGCCTATATTGCTACGCCAAAAACACCTATTATGGAAATGCTTGAGACCTTTGCCAACAAAGGTTTTATGCGCTGTCCGGTTGTTGATGGGAATAAGGTTATCTGTTTAATCACAGCAAAAACCCTTGCCCGTTGGATTATCACCAACCCATCAAATTTTCAGAATGCTTCACTTGAAGCGGTTATACCATTCGCCGACCAAAGTGATTATACCATTGTTAGCGAAAACACCGATATTGTTTCAATAGTTGGACAATTTAAGAATGCCATTAAAAAGGGAACATACATTCAAGCCGTTCTGATTACCAAGAATGGACTTGCAAATAGCCCTTTAGTTGGAATACTTACACCTAGCGATTTACCGAGGTTAATGGAAATGATTGACGAAAAATAATTTGACAATAGGACAATTTGAAAATGGGGCAATGTAGAACCATGAGTAACTGACAACCAATAACTGATAACAGACAACCGATAACCAATAATGACTTCCCCACACTTCTCCATAATAGTCCCAACATTTAACCGACCTGATGAGGTAGATGAGCTGATGGCAAGTCTAACTCACCAATCATACCGTGAATTTGAGCTAATCCTTGCCGATGGAACTCCCGATGAATCGTTGGTTAAAATCATTGACAAGTACAGAACTGAATTAACCGTTCAACATCTGCATAGACCATATCTAGGGATTAGCGATTCCCGAAATCTTGGTTGTCAGCATGCTAAAGGGCAATACTTTATTTTCCTTGATTCAGATTGCGTACTTCCAAAAAATTATCTCAACACTGTTATAAAAGGTTTAAACGATAACCATTTCGATGCCTTTGGCGGCCCCGATGCTGCTGACGAATCGTTTACGCCAATCCAAAAAGCCATCAGCTACTCAATGACCTCGATGTTAACAACTGGTGGTATTCGGGGAAAGAAAAAGCATGTTGGCCAGTTCCACCCAAGAGGTTTTAACATGGGAATTTCAAGAGAGATTTTCGAAAAAACCGATGGTTATTCTAGCCTTAAATGTGCCGAGGATATTGAGTTTAGCATCCGAATCATTAGCATGGGATTTAAAACGGGCCTAATCCCCGAGGCTTACGTTTACCATAAGAGAAGAACATCATTTAAGGCTTTCTTCCGTCAGGTTTATCGCTTTGGAGCTGCTCGGATAAATATTTATAAACTATACCCCAATGAGCTAAAGCTAACCCATTTCTTTCCTGCTGCATTTCTAATGGTAATAGCCTTTCTACTGCTAAGCCCATTGGTAAGCACTAAACTTTTTATTGCTGGGTCAATTCTATTAATATTTTATTTTACGCTAATATTTATCGATTCCACCATAAAAAACAAAAGCCCCAGGGTTGGGGCTCTATCAATTATTGCAGTATTAGCTCAGTTCGGAGGTTATGGTAGCGGGTTTATTGCAAACTTCATTCAACTACTAATCCTTCGAAGAGAAAAATCATTGGTGTAGTTTAGGCAATTTGATTTTTGGTAATTATTCAGCCGTAATCGAATTAAACAAAAACCACTGAGACACAGACCTGCCTGCCGGTAGGCAGGGAGCACGGAGAACCACAACTTGTCCCGATTTATCGGGAGAGGCAATTATAAAAAAACGACTGAGTATCAAAATGCAAAAGAATC